>Ga0208019_1002005_pt1 | contig 10480 bp, 11 predicted proteins | sample CB_VirMetaG_5_FD_184540 | JGI IMG/M metagenome (GOLD analysis project Ga0208019, IMG submission 184540) | Freshwater to marine saline gradient viral communities from Chesapeake Bay - CB_1508_1D Viral MetaG (SPAdes) (version 4) | ecosystem: Environmental > Aquatic > Marine > Coastal | place: USA... | reverse complement strand
AGTCTAGCAAACCCTGACCGTGAGTATTTTCATTGTAGCCTGCAATAGTTTTGTCTGCTGTTTGCAACAGCAATTGAGCAATGTTCGATCCTTTCATATAAGGCCACAGTTGGTGTACAATAGCAACAGCACCAGCCACAACAGGTGCTGCCATTGATGTACCACTCATGCTCTTGTAGGTACCATTTAGGTATGCAGAGTTAATTTGCATACCCGGAGCTAGGATGTAAAAATCTTTTGTCAAGTATGGATCATTACAAGTTACGGTATAATCCTTACAAACGTGTCCTGCTTTTGCTCCGTCGATTGTGTTGGAAGTAGTATTCCAATTACCAACAACCAGCATACGTCCGTCTAGCAACAAATTGTCGTCTGCATCAACAGCAGTAGCAAATGTTGCTGGATTTTGAACATAACCAACTGATTGGTTACCAGCAGATACAGTTACTACAATTTCAGAGTCAGCAAGTGCAGCGGCCCAACGATTTGGATCTTCAAGGTTATAGTAGTTCTCATCACCGTATACTGGATCGCTATTTGTGTAAATGCCATTGCCTTGATCAGTCATTGCAGATCGATAATACGATGGGTACACAGTATTAGAACTCAAGTTTGCAACAACAATATCTTCATACTGTTTTGCCCAGTTAAGTGCATTAATTGCGTATGAGTTACCAAAACCTCGATCTGAGATACGAGCAATAGCAAGCTCTGCATCATATGCAATACCGTGCATACCAGTGCCATCTTTTGCTGCTGCTGCAATACCTGCTACATGGGTACCGTGTCCATTAATGTCTTCGATACCACCGTCATAGCCGGCGTTCCACTCATACTTGATTTTTCCTGCAAATTCAGGATGATCAGTATCAATGCCGGTATCCATGATCATGATAGTCGAACCTTGACCGGTCCATCCACGAGCATAAGCATAGTTTGCGTTTACGTCAAGAACAGCACCATTGTCTGCTTCAACGGTAGCAAAGTCTGCTGGATCATGACTATCAACATCAGTTGGCGTGCCCATATATGGACTATTGCTGTAATATGTTGCTGCATTGTATGTGGCAGGATCATAATCCAATGTTGGTGCGCCAGGCTGTTCAATAACAACGGTTCCTGATCCAACGTCCGGTGCAGAAGGATCTGCTGGCGTTGCTTCTGGTGCAACAATTTGTGTAGTAATAGTTTCTGCTACAGATTCGTCGGTAGTTTCAGTAACATTGATTACTTCGGCAGTTGTTGTGCCATCAGTCCAAGTTGTAGTACGAGTTGTAGTTACTGTGTTTGTTACAGTAGTTGTAGTGTGCCAGAAATAGTAATAATACGTCCAAACACCTTCTGGGCGTGTGTCAGTATTGATAATAGTGTTAGCTAACACAGGATCGCCAACAGTTGTAGTTGTAGTGGTTACACTTGTATCCGCAGTACTAGCAACATTTGGTGTTACTGTACGAGATACTAATTCTTCGCTAGTTGATGTTGTAACTGTATTTGCAACAGTTGACACTTCAGTTACATCAACTACGGTCCGATTAACAGTACCGTCGGTATACGTATCAACACGAGTTTGTGTTGTTGTAACGGTAGTAGTTACAGGAGTTGTATTAGTTGTAGTGTAAACACGATACACTTCTGTTACTGTACTTCCATGGTCATCTAAACTGGTGCGAGTATCATCAGTTGATGTGGTTTCCGTAACAGTTGTGCCTGTGCTTGTTGTGGTTTCTGAACTGCTGATTACTTCGCTACTAGCGAGATTAGCAGTAACAGATCGGCTAACGAGTTCGGGTCCGCGGGTAGTAGTAGAAACATTGTTGACAGTTACCTCTGATGTTTGTGTGTTAATAACTTCGCTAGTAGTCGAACCATCTGTCCAACTGGTAGTGCGAGTTGTAGTGGTCACTGTGGTAGTAGTTACTGGAGTAGTAACGGTATCTGTATAAGTCCGCCATACTTCAGTAACAGTATTACCAACAGCATCGTTGCTAATTTCTGTAACATCTTCGCTGGTAGTTACAGTAGTGGCTTCCCCATAAGTTACAGTATCAACTGAACTTACAGAGTCTCCGGTACCGGTAACATTTGGTGTCACGGTACGAGAAATCAGTTGTTCATACGAGTCAATCACTACTTCATTTTCAGTTACTGTGTCTACTTGCGTATCAATAACCTCTTCGGATGAAGTACCATCTGAATAGTAAGTTACTCGTGTTATAGTTGTGGTTGTTGTAGTGGATCGTGGAATCGTACTAGTTGCAGTAGCAATACGCCATACTTCTGTGACTGTGCTACCGTTTGCGTCTGTGCTTGTACGAGTATCGTCTTCGTATACAGTTTCAGTAACAATCTCACCAGTTGAACTTACAATAGCACTGGTAGTTGTGTCCTCGGCACTTATAACAATAACTGCTGGTGCAGGACATGAAACATTACGTTCTTCAGATTCTGTGCGAATGTAGTCGCCGCGGACGCCTGTGCGCTCGCCATCGATGGTCTGTTCCCAATATACGTCACGTGTGTAAACGTCAGCAGTACATAGAGGATCGTCTGCGGTATCAGCAGTTGCTACTCCGGATTGACTTAAAGTCCAATCTGTATAGATACCATTGGACCACCCATAAACAGGACTTGGTCGTGTTTGCGGACCGCCGCCCCCGCCTCCGCCACCACACCCAGTGAGGGTGGCAGCAGTAGCAACAGCGATAGCAATTTTACTTTTTGTAAAGTCCATCCTAGTGTCTCCGTTATGGATGGGTTAAAAGTTTTTAGTTACGTTGTATATTATACATAAAAAAGCCGCTGTGTCAAGCGGCTTTTGGTAAAAAAGTTAGACTGTAAAATCAATGACTTACCATTGGTGTAGGACTCCAGCAATAATAAAGAAGCAGGTAACAAACATTATACCAGTATAAATCGTCCTGAACAGACACGCATAGTCTGCTTCCTTTTTGTCCTCTGAGATTTTGGTCCCTAGAGTCCTACACCAAACCCGCCATTTCATGATTCAATACGAGCTACTGCGTCCTTGGGTGCTTCCCAATACCATTCATCAATCAGAGGAAGAATTTCTTCGCCTGCTGCAATCTTCTTACTTGCGTCTTTGATAGCAGTTTCGCGATCCACTTCAATCATTGCGTCATTACGATCGTGTTCATAAACACGCACGCCTTCGACATAGCAGCGACCATCTGTGATATCAAAAATGTAATGATTTACCCATTCCCAAATGAACAGTGAACTCATTTCCATTGATACGCCACTTGGCAAGATACGAACTGTACCTAAAATACCACCAGGTGCTTTCATTTCTGGTGTGATTTGATCCAAGCGTGGATCATTTGCAGGCAGTACAGTTACGTGATCAAAGTAATATTCAATAAACTTTTTCACTGCGCTGAGCTCGCCAAATGGAACAATCCAGCCCATGTCATCAATGTCGCCAGCAAACGTAAGTTCTACCGAACGATCATAACCGTGTACACTTGCACATTCGCCCGGACTACCATCTGGTTCCAGATCAAAGAACTGTGCGTGACCACAAGGCAAGTATCTATATACTTTTGTTGATTTTACCTTAACGCCCATGTTTTCTCCTTAACAGGCAAATTCTTGCTGTAGTTTAATATTGTCAAAGAACTCTTTCTTAGTACCTGGATCAGTCTTAAATGAGCCTTCGAGAACAGTGGTCTGTGTAAGACTACTGTGTGCCATAATGCCGCGATTCTCGCAACAACCATGCGTGGCTTGAATGTAAACACCTAAGTCCTTAGCGCCAGTTGCTTTCTTAATTTCGCGAGCAATGTCATTAGCAAGTTCTTCTTGTAGTGTACCGCGACGTGCGCACCACTGTGCAATACGTGTATACTTGCTCAATCCAATTAGTTTTTCAGCAGCGATAATGCCAATATATGCTGTGCCAGTTACTGGTTGATGATGATGTGAACACATTGACTTCAATTCACTGCGTACAACTAGCATCCCATCGTATCGATCTTCTGAGTCATTTGGAAATGCTGTTGCTTCCGGAGCGTGTTCATAACGTCCTGCCATAATCTCATTAAAGTACATTTTAGCAAGACGGCGTGCCGTGCCTTTTGAGTTAGGATCGTTGTGTCTATCAATAATCAATGTATCGAGCACAGTTTCAAATGCTTCTGTTGCTTCATCAATTAGTTGTTCTTTTTCACCTGACTGGATTAGACGTGAAATATTATCACCTGCCCAGTAACGTTTGTCTGCAGATTTGCAGCGTTCAATAATTTCTTCGTATTTTTTCATTTATTTCTCCGAGTTAAAGACGAGGATGTCTTAATACATGATGTATTATACACTTTATTTAGATAATTGTCAAATTACTTAGGTATTAAGTATACCCAAAAACTTTGGATCATCTAGACATTTTTGAATTTCGATATTATTTTGATTTGGCCGACACGGCGGGCAAAAATGAGTATTAATTTTATTATATACATCCCAGTGACGGTCATTTAACCATTGATCGCGAAAATCGTTACCGCCCCATTCGCCTATTAGGAATCGTTCGTCGCCTTTGTGGTCACAACAGGCATATACTTTTCCATCTGCGGCAAATGAAGGAAATTGAAACATCTGATGACATCTACTGTAGTTTCTTGGGTTATTTTTAGTTCTGTTTACTTTATATGGAATTCCATATTTTTTAGACGCTCGATCAATTACGCTAACAATATTATCATTGATATCAAATGCTTTGTTGTTAAGAATTACAGGTCGATAATAAATCATTCTAATACCAACTTGCTTACCTAATGCAAACATTTGATCGATCTCGCCGTCGGTGGTATTTAATTCGTTTGCTAAAAGTTTAAAGTCAACCGGAACTTCTCTGTTTCGTAATTCAGTTGCACTTCGAACAACACGATCAAACATTCCTGGTGTATGACTCTTTCTAATTTGTTCGTATGTATCTGGATTCCCAGAATCAATGTCGATGCCTATCCAATTAAATGTTCTTAGTTTTTTGCTATCAACATTTTCATATAATTTTTCTAACAATGTTCCGTTAGTGGTTAGACTTACTAAGAATCCAAGATCCAGTGCATACTCAAGAACGTGATAATAACCTTTAAGTAATGTAGGTTCTCCGCCACCTGGGAATGTTAACGCTTGTAGAGTACCAAAACTTTTTGGTGTGTGAGCTCTCCAAGTGGATAGTTGATCTAGCAATGTTATGTAATCTGTGTATTTTCGTTGGACTGGCGCTTCCTTGCGGAACAATAAAGAATTACAATAATAACAATCTTGATTACATTTATTTGTTAAATCAATGTCTGCTTGGATAGGAATAAACTTTACTTTTTCTTTGTTTTTTAACCAATGTGCTACTTGGGCGTTATGATACAATTTTAATTCCTTTTAGATCTGGATACTTATGTGTATAATTATTGTCAATTTCGTTGTTAGTTAATTTATTAATACCAACGATACACTCCTCGGGACGCATCATATAATGAAATCCAAGAGAAAATGTTTTTTGATTCTCCCATGGAATATATCCCAAATCGCGTCCATCATAACGCATACGAATTAGATTTTTATATGCTTCTTTGTCATCTAATAATATTGCGCCGCCACGCCCAATTTCCAATGGTTTAGTGCGTCCAAAACTTAAACATTGTAGTTGCGACTTTTTATACATATCACGTTCTAAACGCCTGGCACTATCCCAGATACGTGTGCCTAAGAATTGGTATTCTCCAACCCATTGTTCATCGAGCAGTTCGTAGTTAATTCCAAGTTTGTGCATAGTCATTGGAACACTTAGGTATGTATATGCGGTGAATTCCACGTGATCTATATACTCAATACTGCGTTCATAACGTAAGCATAGTTCAATTGCATGTGTGCAGCAATCAGTGGTAATCACATACTGTGCACCAGTATAATCCGCTAATAATTCTTCAAACTTTGAAATTGCATCAAATGGATTTTTAAAATCCTTAATTGACTTTTCGTTGATCATACCATTCCTTTGTGCTTTTAATAATAGTTTCTAAGTCGCTAAAAGCTGGTTTCCAGTGAAAATTTTTCATAAACGCAGCCGCATCTGCTACAAGTTCATTGGGGTCGCCTTCTCGTCTTGGTCCAGTTAGCACAGTAAGTTCACCTACGTATTTGCGATATGCTTCAATCAGCTCGCGATTACTATAACCCTGATTAGTGCCTAGATTATAGCAACCGCTTGGAAAACCATGTGGAAAATTTTGAAGTTGTCCTGATAATGCTTCGCATGCTTTGCCATGTGCAATAGCAAGATCGCTTACATGAATATAATCTCGAACGCAAGTGCCATCCGGAGTGGAATAATCATCGCCAAAAAGATTAAAGGGACTATCAGTAAACATACGCGGTATGATATGGGTATCTCCGTCTTCGGGTCCAAGCTCACTGCCCCACACATCAGCGCCGCAAGCATTGAAATACCTAAGAGAAAGTGAACGAATTCCGTAAGCATTTCCATAATCTCGAAGTAGGTGTTCCATTACGAGTTTAGATTCACCATATGGGTTAATAGGAACTTGCGGATCTGTTTCCTTGATTGGAATATTAACAGGGTTTCCGTAAGTTGCTGCTGAACTAGAAAATACAATAAATGGTTTAATTTTCCATTCTTTTAGATGATCTAAGAATTGAATATTTTTTAATACGTTATTGTTGTAATATTCGGATGGGTTTTTAATTGAAGGGCCAACTAGGCTTGTACCTGCACAATGTACAAATCCATCAACGTTCATACCTTTAAGGTAGTCTAGTACTTTTTCTTCCGCAAAGTCATTGTGTAAGAATTGATCATAGATGGTATCTGGTAATGGTAAACGTCTGCGGTCAAGTATGATTACTCGCGCACCTGCTGCTTTAAGCGTCTTGGCAGTATGACTTCCTACAAAGCCGGCACCGCCAGTAACGCAAATAGTTAAACCTTCTAAGTCCATATTAATACTTTGATTCTGCAACATAATCGCGATAGCGAATACCAGCACGATTCCACTGTTCGCCCTTACCTTCTATAATATCTACAATGCGATCAACTGTGCCGTCTGTCCAATCTGAAATCTTACCTTGATTAGGACTTGGTGCTTCTAGCCCTTGTATGATCTTGGCGATTGCATCCTGTATACTCCACGGTGTGTACAGTCGAGTATAGTCATTAGCAAATGTTTCCGGGAAACTACGATAAGCAGGATATACTACATTACAACCAAGCGCATCTGCTTCTGATACTGTGTTAGAAACCCAGTCCTGCAATGCACAATTAAATAGCACACGGCTATCATTAACAATCTCGTAATACTTGTTCTTTGGCAAGTTTTCGTAAATCTTTAGCTTACCTTCTGCTTCCAGCTTACGAGCACGTTCGATATAACGTGGATTGTTGGAACGCAGTGGTCCACCTTGTAGAACAGCGAACTCAATTCCGTTGCTGGCAAGTTCTTCTACGATGTCCATAAAAAAGTCTGGCTGCTTTTCCTGGTCCCAACGTGCTGCGAATACTACACGCTTAGAACGTTCCGCAAATGGTTTAATGCTATCTACACGACTTTGTACTTCTTCCTTACCAAACGCAAGTCCTGAAATATTATAAATGGGTGCTGACCAGTTGGCAATGCGCTGATGTGCTACCATTTCCTCATTAGAGGAAAGAACATGTACATTAGGAATTTCATTAACCATTTGCTCATACAAGCTCATCCACTTGCTCATGCCCCAAACATGTACAAAGTCATCCGGATCGATTGCTTGTGCTAGACAGCGTACATAAATTTGTGGACGATCCTTTTCGGGAATTTGGCACATAATGTATGGCAAACTTTCAATACCGGGTTGGAACATATCTTCAAAGAAGACCGCATCCTCGCCGCCGCACTCGCCATTGCGCATCATTTGCACAAGATTCATCATTTGGCTCATACCAAAGTATGAACGTCCGTGTGCGTCAAGTACCTGCCCTACGGAAATTGCTTTAGTATCGTCAATGGTTTCGCCTGGAACAATTACATAATCAATACCGCGACGTTTAAATACACGTTCGTTCCAGTCTGTTAATTGATATGTGTAACGAGCTTGATAACTTTCCAAACCCATATAAAATAATTTACGCATCACTTAGCCTCTGTTTAATAATTTTTGCAACCTCTTGGTTACCTTTTGTACTTAGGTGATTAATATCACCGGGATATTTTTTCCACAACCTATGTAAATTTTCAACATTCTGATAATTGTAATCAAAAAATGTTAAATGTATAGTAGGTATATTGTAAGTGATTTGTTGTATTTTGTCAATTAAACAGCTATGCATTAATTCTGCTTGTTCAATATCAAAAATATTTTCAAACCACCAAGTAACATGTTGAGCAAACTCACTATTATTGTTTGCCACGTCATTGTAGATTAAATCACATTGTTGATGAGTGGGAGAATTTAAGTGAATAGGATTATGATCCACGTAGATTCTATTTGCACTGGTATGAACAATAATAATTCTATTATAAATGTTCAGGTCAGTTGCTTGTAATTTTTTAAAAATTCTATATTCACTGCTGCCATTTGTTGATAAATTCGTAACATCAAAGTTATCAAAAAAATTAGGCCACCCTAATGTATTAGCAGCAAAACTATCGCCGACAATTAATAGTTTATACATTTGCTCTACCATTAATGTAGATATAATATGATTGATTATAGAATAAGATCACTATGTTAATTGTTCAAATGTTCTAAATTTTTGACTACTAATAGTCCACACCCCGGTGCCTTCGAATGTATACCAGTACATGCTAGGTTGTTTATTATAGCTAATATTTAGGTCATTTGCGAGTCTAGCGTTAGGATCATGAAACCAAGTAAAGATAAGCGTGTCATCAGATGTAATAACATTATCAGCATACATATCGCACAATTTCATTAATACTTGTGCCGCAGTCCAATAATGTCCAGCATCGCCACTATCGGGAACGGAAGTATCGTCGGCGCGAACATCTGCCACATGTGCTTCGCCATATAAATCACGAAGTTGTTGTGACAGATGTTCTCCGCCTTTTTGGTTTGCTGTGTTATGGATAATGTAAAACATTAACGCATACGTGCTAGATCAACACCCGCTTGGTCCTTAAAGTTCTTGCCTTGGCGGAATTTATTGAATTGCTGGAAGGGATATGACTGCATATTGTATAGGTCTGCTTCATTGAAGCGATAGCCGTACAAGCGACAAAAATCTCTGTAATCCTCTAGATCATCAAAGATTTGGTTTACACGAGGGTTATTATACTTCTTAGTGTTTTTAGACATTTTAGTTGCCTTGTTTAAATTTTCAGTGAATTTACTGGTTTAGTTATATTATATTGAATAAATGCGCCGTTTTCGTTATCTTCGCTTACTGAAATCCACACGGCACGTTCTGGATACTTCATAGCGATTTCAGCATATAAATCATCTGCTATCATTTCACATGATTTATAGTCTAACTGTAACACACTTTGATCGTAAAGTCTATTGATCCAACGCTTAAATTGGATAAACTCAATATCGCGATCATTGTGAAATACTTCAATCCATACCTTAAAGTGAAAGATATGTCTGTGCGGAACTGCTAGAAAACTAACATCATCCCAATCACCTGTTGCAAGTTTAGGATCCTTGTCTGCATCCGGATAACGATGCACACCTTCTTTTTGGAGTGTTACCCAAATCATGCGAGGTGCATTTTGCATAATGCGATTAGCAGTTTCTAGTCTTGCAAGTGAAATTTGTTCTTCCATTATACTGGCTCGTCCTCTTCATACCGAGACCAATCTGTAAAACTTTTGGTAGACATTAAATCACGCACACGATGACACCATACACCAGGATTAGATGATTTAAAATCCATATCATCAAGTTTAAGTACAGCATTATACCCAAGTTGGTCAATGTAAGGAAGTTTAGCAGAGATCATCGGAATAAAACGATGCCATTCCACCATTTCAGTTTCGAGAATATCATTAACATATTGGATATCAAAGTCTAGTGTACACCAATATTCTTCACGCAAGAAATCCATAATAACTGCTTCCCAGTTATGGAGTTTTTTTGCACTAAAACTCATATTAGCACCAAAATAAATGTGCTGAATATCAGGATTTGCGTCTAGTTGTTCTTGAATACCATCCAAATCTGGCTCGCCTACTACAAATAGTGTAGGCTTACCATACATTGCGGTTTGTTCTACTTCAGTACCGGTAAAGTACTGCCCTTTAAAGTTGTTGTGTGCTGATTTAGTAGTCATCGCCCCAATCTACGCTGTCGTTACGGTTAATCCACGCTCGTTGTTGAGCTCTTTTTAAATCAAGTGCAAGTGCAGTTTTTTTCTTACGCAACTCGTCTTGTTGTTTTGTATCTTTTGCTTCTGCTAGTTTTTTACTAACTGCTGTTAGTTGTTTTTGTATCTCTGCTACTGTAGGCA
>Ga0208019_1002000_pt1 | contig 10498 bp, 14 predicted proteins | sample CB_VirMetaG_5_FD_184540 | JGI IMG/M metagenome (GOLD analysis project Ga0208019, IMG submission 184540) | Freshwater to marine saline gradient viral communities from Chesapeake Bay - CB_1508_1D Viral MetaG (SPAdes) (version 4) | ecosystem: Environmental > Aquatic > Marine > Coastal | place: USA... | reverse complement strand
CACGCCTAATCAGGATTGGGCGTCATGGTCAATGGCCTGCATCAGCATCGACCAGAGTGCCAACACAGAGATTGGCGGATTCCAGGGCCGGGGAAAACTTGTTTGGACTACAGGTGATAGCGATGTTCCGTGGGACGAATGGGCCAACGGTAAAGTATATCTAGCAGAAGCGGCACCCGTTGAACTTGAACTGTACGATACCGCAGCGGCGTCATGGACTGACCTTAGCACAACCGTCGCAGCTGGACAGCATAACAACCTTCTTGCTGACGTAATGGACGCAATACAGGCTTCACTTGACGCCACCTATCCAGCATCAACAAACGTCGTCTATTTCGCAGTAGAATACACATACGATAGCGACTTCAACGAGTGGGCGTGGGCGATAGTGGCTGAGACAGACTATGCAAATGCTGGTGAGGTCAGGTCGTCAATTTCACCGACAAGCGCATTCAGATGGCTAGGCTTCAAGCCCGGGACAGTTGTCTGGGGTGGTGGCAGTGGCGCATATATATTCGGCACGCTACTTGCCGACACTAACCCGCCACCGCTTTTGCTCATCCCCAAAACTGCCACTGCAATAATCGTGCGTGAGGACGTGAGTGAAACCGGCGAGACATTCCCAAACGATGGCTACGCCATACTCAAGAACGGTGACCACAGCGAGATCATATCGTACACCGGCGTCACTGAAATCAGTGCAGACACGCCACGCATCTTGCAACTAACGGGAGTTGTCCGTGGTCAGGTTGGTACGACTGCAAAAGAGATCCGTGTTGACGCCAATAAGGTGGTTGATGGCGACATTGAATACGCATCCGCTGAAGAGATCGGAACTATCAAGTCTTGCATCGCGTTCGATGGCGAGAGCGTTCTTGACATCTTCCTCAAGTTGGCAATGTCAACAGGCTCTACAGGGCTGAGAAATGCCACCTATGACGTTGCGTCAATCGGTGAATATGTTGCCGCAGGGATGGACGAGGACCGCATCGACATTGACCGATTCGAGTACATTAGTGCAACGCTCGGTGCGTCGGCAGTGAATCGCACGGTGGCATTTGCTGAGCCGTTCAACCTGCGTGAGTGGTTCGCATCTGAGTGCGCCGTCCTGGGACTGACATTGCTATCACGCACCACTCCAAACGGTTACCAGATTACGGTTGACCCGGTACAATTCCCGGCAATCATCGGCGGTAGGCCAATCGGTGATGATGACATCTCTCTAGTAGATTGGCCAGACATCGAAACGAGCGTGACGCAGATTGCGAACCGGCTAGAGTTCCGTGGAATGTGGCTCAACGCTGAGGAAAAGTGGCACCCGCACACTGTCCTAATCAATGACCAGAACAGTCAGATTGACAACGGGATAGCATCGACCGTCAAGATGGAAGTCAAGGGTCTGATTGGTGGCGTTGACGACGTGACCGTTTACGCTCTCGAGGTCGGGACCAGACTACTCGCACACTACGCCAACAAATACTCAATCGTCCGGCTCACGGTCAAAAAGAGCGGATGGGCATTCAGGGTTGGCGAGGAAATCAGGGTGACCCTCGATGGCGTTCCGAATGAGGATGGCACGGCAGGATGGTCAAATGAGCCGATGCTTTTGCTTGCGGTTGACAACGTATACGCTGGCTCTGGCAACTCTTCCCCTGTCAGGCTAACACTCCTGAAGGCCGAGAAACTACGCCTATCCTATTACGTGCCTACAGCAGAAGTCGCCACCACGCCAGCCGCAGACACTATCACGGTAGAGAGCAACGTCTACACCGACGGCTCACAACCAAACCCGATAACAGGCGATGACCCGGCAAAGGACATTGACCAGTTTGAGGCCGGCATGACCGTCTACTTCAGGACTCCCGGTGACGAGGCCACGAACGAGGGCACAGGCGTTATCCAGTCGGTTACACGGAGCACGAATACAATCGTCTTTACAGCCCCTTACCCTGCGTTTGTGGGGGCCGGTGACGTTGTGTGCTATCCAGGATATGCCAGCGCAGACGCAACGCAGAAAAGCTATGTCTATCTGGCTGACAACGGGGCAACTTTGGGGGCGTCTGCTGATGACCCATTCGTATACGGAGCGTAGGCATGGCGAAAACAGCACCGGACACATTCAAGTCAATACCAGACGGGAAGATTCTACCAAAAGAGCCAATCATCGAGGGCAATGCGGCTGGTGCCTACGGTCCTGCCGATGTTGTCCGCAACGTCAACCACGTGACACGTTCCCTTGCCCCTACCGTTGTCATGCAGTACGCCAATGACACGGCTCAGGCATGGCTATCTGAGACATCAGTAGGTGCCGTGCCTGGCAACCTACGATACGTCTGGCGTGTTCCTGTATTCAATGACAGTGACCTTGACACATTGCAGATACGGGTCGCCTCGTATACCCTGCCATCGGGACAGACCGGAAACATACGATTTTCATCGTCCATCGCAAACACTGACATCACAGTGCCGTATGTCGCAGCACCTTACCCTATTCTGAGTGATAGCGTCCGCATGGACGTGTCAAGCAACCCGTATGAAACGGTCAGCATGTACACCACTCTCAGTGGTACGGCAACGCAGATGCGGGTCAAGGGGATCACGCTATGGCAGGCTCGGGGCGGAAACCCGCTTACCGCAAACGGGCTAGACGTTGAGCCGTATGAGGACGACGAGCCACTGGCGACATATATGTACTCGCAACTCAAAGCACGCACAGAGCAAAGCAACAAAGAGCGCAGGGGGGTCGCCACTGCCTGGTCAACTGACATTGACGACGTGACACGTTCCTATTACACCATTGAGAATGACAGGGCCAGCCCGCTGGTCTATCTGCCGGTCAGGTATGGGCCACTCACTAGCAAGTTGCGAGTACACGTCAACGGGTACTGCGATGTTGGAACCAATGAAGTAAACTTCAAGTTTACTAGGGGCAAGGATGCTCCGCAGATTTTCGATGAACTGAGTCTAACCTTGCCTGCGTCCGGTGCTTTCGATGCTCAGACGAGTTGGGTCAGTGGGACCGTTGACGTGCCACAGAGAAACTCAATCGGCACGGGATTCATCGAGATGGAAATCTACAGCCCGTCGGCAGGCAACCCGCTTCACCTGTCGGGCATCAGCATTTGGGAGGAGCCGATAGCCTAATGACTACGAAAGTGCCAGCCGGACTCCAATGGGGAATGCCGACCGTATACAACACGAACCACGTCAACCACGCAGAATGGGCCAGCCTTGACAAGCACACAGCCTATCAATCAACCGTGCGCCAGCTTCAGGTGCCAGCCCATATCGGTGAGCCGATAGCGTCCGGGTATGGTTCCTCTGGCATGAATCCGATTGCCATCAGGGTGCCACCATTCACCACCGGGATTATCATCAGCGCACTTGCCACCGGTAACGGTAACGCTGCGGGCGCATATGTCCAATACAATTACAGTGACGACCTGGGCACCACATGGTATCCGGCTTTGCTGTACGGTCGTCTGGTGTGCCCCAACGCAGGCGCAGACATTGACCAGTGCATATGGGTCAGCACCAAACTTGAGGACAAGGACGACGCTGCCACCAGCCTTGAGCCGTGGCCAATTCCGGTGGCATGGCAGGCAGAAGAGCAAGAGATATGGATCGACATGAACATAGTAGCCGGGACGCTGTACTCAATATGGTATCAACCACTAACCGAATCTAACGCAGAGATCGCATAGGATAACCTGCAAGGAGGACGCAAGATGTCACCTGACCCCGTTACGAAGTCCGTTTTTGAGGAATTCCAAAAACGCCTCGACGAGCGGCACACATACCTCAGTAGCGAGATATCAGACATGAAGCAGACCCTCAGCCTTGTCATCGCAAAGATGGACAAGACCCTCGACCAACAGCGCAAGTTCCTGATGAAGATCGCAATGGCGGCGCTCGGGTCAGGGGCGGGGGCAGGGTTTCTTTCGTCTATGATGTAATTTTCCGTAGTCCATCGCCGCAAGTCCGCACTATCACTAGCTTTCTTCGCTTCGCTTCGATTAGTTGTCACTTTCTACGTTCCGCACAGAAAAAAAATGCACCACTGGCGAAACTTTTTTCAGCCTAGAGCCATGCGGATTTGCTGCGTTGCGGAAAGATTTAGACTGAGGAACAGTCCCGCCAGATTTGACCTGTAACCTTGCCTGTGCAATAGTCAGTGTGTCGGCAGGGGGAGGCCGGTTGATAAAGGTGGACACGATGAGCAATACAGACAAAATCATAGCAAAACTGAAGCCGGGACGCATGGCGACAATTTCCGAGATGGACGACGGTAGCAAGGTCACTGTAGAGCGTAGCGGAAAAGGCGACCAGTTGCGATTCACACGATACAGTGCAGATTCCAACTCCTGGCATGTGTTCAAGGTCTGCGCATACTAACCAACAGCCGAGCCGGCGGCTAACCCGGCAGGGGGAAATATGAGTTACGATGATGCTTGCCCGTGCGAAAATTGCGGCGTTCGTGTTGAGTACCGCCACGGCCTTTGCCAAAGTTGCTACGCACGAGCCAAAGAGGACGAGCGCAACGAGCGCATGGACGAGAAGTATGAAGCGTGGAGGGACGGGGAATGAAACTAACGCACGCTGGCAGGCAATGGAACGCCCTACATGACCGCAAACTTTACAATATGATTAGTGACATCGGGCTGGCAAAATGCACTGAGTACGGTTATTCCAGCTACGGGACAGCCATCATTGCCGGCAAGGTGGCAATCTTTCCCGCAGATAAGATCGCTGCGGTTGGAGATCTCATTGAGGATTGCCCACGCACGAACGGCAGATATGACATCTCAAAGTGGGCTGAGAGTAACGGATTCACGGTCAGCCTTGTGGAGAATAACGGCGCAATCTGCATCACGGTCGGCCTGAACGTCATAGTGAACACGAGAAAGCCGATCAAGGTTGACCCGTGGACTATGGTTTTCTCTGGCGTTGACGCCTACTGCGTGATTCCTCTGGAAAACTTCTGGCCCACGATCCTGACCAGCCAGCAATCGAGCAAGGGCTATCACAGTGAATGGCTGGTGACCTGGGAGCGGTCAAGATTCTCAGTGAGAAATCGTTATTCTGTTTGCGCCCGGGCAAATGTCATGCCAATCGTTCACGGCACCTATAGCAATCGTGAGGACGCATATCGTGATTGTCGAGAGTGGAACGCCAATATCGGCAGGTACTACAACTCTGGCCTTTACGTTGCCGACATCTACGATCCAGAAGAGAAAAAATCAGTGGAGCGTTCTTGCCTGCTCTGTGATGAGGTGGTAACATTGGAACACCCGATGAGGATTTGCGACAGGTGCAAGGCCATGATTGAGAAGAACTCATACGCAACAGAGAGCGACTACGGGACCAATGGCCAGATTGGGATGGTTAGTGACACGGCATATAACCCGGTTCAAAGCCGGATATTGACAGGGGGGATGATACGATGAGCAAGCACGATTTCAACGACATGAACGGTCCTGTCCCGGCACACAAGCACAGCAACGGTTGCGGGTGGGTGGCAGACACGGCTGACGTTTCGGCGTCTGCGTATGTTGGTCCTGACGCACTTGTCTACGGCGACGCACGGGTCTACGGCAACGCACGGGTCTACGGCAACGCACGGGTCTACGGCGACGCACGGGTCTCCGGCAACGCACGGGTCTGCGGCGACGCACGGGTCTACGACATCGCAGATGTCTACGGCGACGCACGGGTCTACGACATCGCAGATGTCTACGGCGACGCACGGGTCTACGGCAACGCACGGGTCTGCGGCGACGCACTTGTCTACGGCAACGCACGGGTCTACGGCGACGCATGTGTCTCCGGCAACGCACGGGCCTACGGCGACGCACGGGTCTCCTGCAACGCACGGGTCTCCGGCAAGGCAGAGGCAACTCGCTCGCCGCAAAACATTATCGGGCTACATTACAACATCACGGTCTGCGATGATTGGGCGATTGCTGGCTGCGAGGCTCACAGCATTGCAGACTGGCGGTCGTTTGGCGAAGCACGAATCCGAGAAATGGACGGGCAGTATGCGGTTGACTTCTATCCGCACCTTATCGCCATCATTGACGCTGTTCTTGCTGCGAGGGCGGTAAGATGACCGGCCATGTGACGACTAGAGAAACGCACGCAATGATGTACTGGCCGCTATGTTGGGGCCAGGATTTGGACAACAAGATCGAACGTGAACCGTCCACGCTTGCCGTGTTGGCTTGCGGGACTTTGATTGTGTGCATGTGGCTGGCCATTGTGGTCGGCGTCATGTGCTCAGTGGGGGGATAACGATGAATAAAGACGTTGGCACTACGCTCACATGGTTTGGAGAGGAAAGAGACTACAAGATTGGCGAATATGTCGGCGAAACCATTGCCGGAATCAAATTCGACAGGGACTGTGTGACTTGTCACGGAATGGAAGTCGAAGGAGCACTTGTTGTCACCCTGCATGATGGGCGTTCATTCATGCTGTACGATGACGGTCGTTCCTGCTGCGAAGAGCGTTACATGACGTGCGACGACGACCTAGACGCATTTATCGGGTCGTCAATTTTAGGCGTTGAAGTGCGTGACGGAGGTAGCAGTGAGGACGAGTACGGCAACGAGCATGAGCAGCAGTTTGTAATCTTCAAGACATCGCTCGGTGAGTTTACTATTGTGACGCACAACGAGCATAACGGGTACTACGGAGGCTTTTGGTTGAAAATATTGGCAATCGAGGAGGCTACCAATGATGCACAGTGATGGACTAGACCAGATCGCACCGGCCATGGTTGCACTACAGGGCAAGTTGCGGTCAGTCACACCAGAGAAAAAGAACAAGCATTTGGGCAACAAGTATGCCGACCTTGCGTCAGTCATGCAGGCGATTCGTGAACCGATGCACGAGTGCGGGCTTGCCATCTCTCAGGCGGTTGGTAGTGGTGGTGGCGGTGTCACCATCTGCACCAAACTACTCCACACGTCTGGCCAATGGATCGCCAGCACCATAGAGATTCCACTAGGCCAGGCTAAGGGCGTTAGCGATGCTCAGCGCATGGGTTCTGCCATCACCTACGGGCGCCGCTATTCGGTCCTTGCCATCATCGGTGGCACTGTCGCAGACGACGACGACGACGGTGGCAACGCAGGGACGAAAACGCAGCAGGAGAAGCCAGCCGTCAGCCCGAGCCAGCAAATCATCGTTGACTCGTTCATTGATGAACTTGACCTGCTGATAGAGAAGGCAGAGGTACAGAAGTGGGGCAAGGACAAAGCAGAGGAAATCGGCAAACTGTCAAACGCTGCGGCCAATGAAATCCGCAAGGCGTACCGTGAGAAGTTGCAGGAGGCCAAATGAACTTTGCAGAACTGGCATTGATTGGGCGCATCGACGGTATGCCTGCGGCTGAGTACCACGCCATTGACGCCTGCTCTAGCAGCGCAATCAGGGGCGTGCTTGAAAACGCTGCAAAGTACCGCCACAAGAGTCTGGTCGGTCTGTCTGGCGATTCTATTGACTTTGGCTCTGCCGTCCATGCGATTGCGTGCGGGAAGTTCGACGAGGAGTGCGCCGTGTGGGATGGCAGACGTGACGGCAGGGTCAAGGCGTATCAGGAATTTCTTGAGCAGAGCGCAGGCAAGACCATCATCACTCCTAAGCAGTACGATGCGGCAGGCGTAGCATGGGAGAGCCTGAGCGAGTCTGTCAAGTCCTCGCCAGACGCCAACCATATCCTAGACGGTGACCAGGAGGTGAGCCTTTTCTGGTACGATGATGTCACAACTAGCACCGGAGAAGAGATTAGCCTGCCATGCAAGTGCCGGTTTGACGTGCTGAACTCAGGGAGGTTCTTCGGCACCGATATCAAGACCGCACGGGATGCGTCACCAGATGGCTTCAGCAAGGCCGTAAAGACAAAGCCATGGCATATTGGGTACGATGTGCAGGCGGCATGGTATCTTCGTGGTGCTGTGGCTGTCATTGGCTCTGGTCCGTGGGCGTTCTACTTTGCAGCGGTTGAAAACTCAGAGCCGTACTGCGCTGCGCCATACTGGCTTGACCCTGATTACATTGAGGACATTGCAAACCCGTTGATGCTCGACGGTATGCGTAGGTTTGCGGAGTGCTGGTCAACTAACGTCTGGCCCGGGTACGATAACCGGCTCAGCGTAATTCTGTAGGGGGTAGAGATGGATTTGCTAACGGGAGCCTTGCTTGTTTCGCTGTTCATTGCTGGAACGATGTTTGGTAGATGGCACGCTATGTCAACCAAAGAGAAGTTGAAAACTGAAGGAGGAGGCAAGAAACAAACGAAGAGACAAGTAATCATTGATAACCCAACAGGATGGACTCCCAGAAAGGAAGCCTGCGAGAAGTTGGGTATACACGAGAGAACGCTACAGAAGCGGGTTGTTTCAGGGAGTGTCGAGCGCATGAAGGTTGGCCGGCGTTCGTTTTACAGGTGGGACAGGATCAAAGAAGTGGTTGACGGGCAACCAAAACAAAATACTGCATGCAAAACTGAAAACTTCCCTGCACCGCCTGTTGCCGAACAAGACAAGATGGTTGGGCAGATGTGGAGCCGTTTGGGGTCAACTGCAAACGGCCATTGGCACTGGGCTAAAGACCTCACGGCGCACTACGCAGACAGTCAAAAGCCAACCGGATACATGGCCCTGCGTGACCTTTGGATCGGTGGCTACCTGGAGCGCAAAGAAGTTGTCCCGCACGGGAAGGGAAAGCACGTCTACTATCGGATCAACAAGGGGGCGTCATGATTCCATTCGTTGAGAGGGTGAAAATCTACTGCACCGGGATCGGGTACGAGGTCACCCGTGAGGATTATCCAGATGGCAAGGCCTGCAATTTGCGCCTGTCACGTCCTGGTTGCCTACCATGCCGCCTGTGCGTTCCGATTGACCCCCGTGAGAGCATCAAGGGAAAGTGGATCGAGCGCAACATCGGCACGAGCGAAGAGGCTTTTGAGAACATGGTGCGGCTGATGTCTAAACCAGTCTGCAGGAGCGAGAAGTGCTCTTGCGTTGACGAGGAAACAAGGGAGGTGTCATAATGCTTTACACGTTCCAAACAGACGACAAGTATGAGGCAGAGCAGGTGATGCACGCAGCTGAATTGCGTGATGGCGCAGAAGAGTTCATGCGGTGGCTCGTGGTGAAGTCAGAGCAGGAGGAAACCGTCAACGTCCATGAGGCGATTGAGTACCTGCAAGACTGCGTGACGGTGACGATATGAGCGTTATTCAAAGAGTCAGCTTCAGAATCCACACCACGCCCGTCGCAAAGGGGCGACCACGGGCAACTTCCATCAATGGCAAGGCGAGGGTCTACACGCCAAAGAAAACGGCCCATTTTGAGGCTATAGTGGCTGAGACTGCCGAAGCGCACATTGGCAAGTTGATGGAAGGACCGATAGAGGTGTCACTGTCGTTCTACCTGCCACGCCCTAAGCGGTTGCAGCGTAAAAAGGACAGCTCGTTAGCCATCGTCCACACGAGCAAGCCAGACGTTGACAATCTGGCGAAGTCTGTCCTCGATGGCCTGCAAGCGTTCATGGGCGATGACGCTCAGGTATACAGGTTGACTGCCAGCAAGTACTACGCAGGAAAGGGCGTTGGGCCATACGTTGACGTTGCGCTGTGCGAGTTTTTGCCATATCAACCAGGAGGGGATGATGATGACTAAACACACCGGCAGAATCACAGGGCCGCTAGACCGCAAGGCGGCGATTCTTGAACAATCAAAGGAGGGACTGATGGCAGATTGCGAGAGGTACAAAGAACAATTGCGGCGCATGGAGCGTGCTTTGCGGCTGGCAGAGTTGGACACTGGCGTTAGTGTTGAGTCTGATACGGTTGAGGATGCGCAGATTGACCGTGTTGGGGCAATTCTTGAGTTTAGTGTTGACCTGTGGGACGACAACGTTATTGAGCCAGCAAAGAGCGGCGACCCGGCGAACAGTGCAGGAGACATTGACACCTTTATCCGTCTCCCATTATGCGCCAACTGGCATTGGCTAGAGCCATACACGCACAATGGGCAGACGGCGTGGTGTGGGTTCGCCCAATCCTATGCGTTCCGTGCTGCCGGACTCAAGGCGCACATCGTCGAGAAGGTGCTGCCGTCCTGCTACCGGCTCAAGAAGTTTGCACGGGAGAACAACCGCTTCGTTGACGTGGCCGACATGAAGCCTGGCGATATCGTGCTGGTTGATTCCACCGGCGACGGGAAAGCAAACCACATCACGCTGTGTTGGGGTGCAGTAAACGAAGTGTGGCCGGACGAGTTCTATGACGCCATTCGAGAAATTGACGCTTGCGAATATACTGAAACTCAGAGTACGTACGTCACCCTTGAGGGCAACGCAAAAGGGCTGCTTCCTGACGGTCGCATTGTCGAGGGATACGTTGCCCGCACCCGCCCGCTTGAGCAGGTCACGCACGTTATCCGGTTCCAGGAGGCTGACTATGAATGACAACGACCGATACTGGCGA
>Ga0208019_1001995_pt1 | contig 10508 bp, 8 predicted proteins | sample CB_VirMetaG_5_FD_184540 | JGI IMG/M metagenome (GOLD analysis project Ga0208019, IMG submission 184540) | Freshwater to marine saline gradient viral communities from Chesapeake Bay - CB_1508_1D Viral MetaG (SPAdes) (version 4) | ecosystem: Environmental > Aquatic > Marine > Coastal | place: USA... | reverse complement strand
TAAAAATATTCCGTTCGATGTTATTGAATATCCAATAGATGAGAGAGAACGAAATAAAAAAGAATCACAAATAAAACTAAGTTTAGACCCTGAATATAAACACATATTAAATGTTGGTTTATTTACGCCAAGAAAAAATCAAAAATACATATTTGAAATTGCTGAAGTTTTAAAAAATTATAAAATAAAGTTTCATTTTATTGGAAACCAAGCAGGTAATTTTGAATTTTATTGGAAACCTTTAATGGATAATAGGCCGGATAATTGTATTGTTTGGGGTGAGAGAGATGATGTTTATGATTTTATAGATGCCTCCGATATATTCTTTTTCGCGTCAAAAGGAGATAAAAATAATAAAGAACTAAACCCGATAGCACTTAAAGAAGCTGTGGAGTTTAAGATTCCAATGTTGATGTACAATTTAGATGTTTATAACAACAAATATGATAAATATGATTTTGTAAATTATTTAACGGGTGATATTAACGATGATATTAAAACAATATTAAAAATATTAGAAATGGATAATACAGAACAAATGTTTCATGCCGGATATGAAAAAAATGAAAATAAAATTAGTATAGATTATTACGGAAATGAACCTGTAGATTATAAAGTTTCGGTTAAGGATTTAACATCAACAGCACCAATGTACTGGTTTAATTTTAAAGCGAATCATAGTGTTGGATATTATTGTATACCAATACCTAAACACATTAAAGAGTTTGATAGGAATTCTAATTTTAGAGGATTTTTAATTGAGTTTTATGACCAAAATGAAAATTTTAAGTTTAAAAAAGAGTTAATTGTTAATGATATATTTCCAAACCACCCAAAAATTAATTTTGAACCTTTTGATTGTAATTACATAAATTATTATGAATTCTTTATTGATAGATGTTTTGATGGTTATAATTACAATTATTTAGATACTGTAATTGATATTGGTGCTAACGTTGGATTATTTTCAAAACACTGTTTTATGAGAAAAGCATCAAACGCTATACTTGTTGAAGCCAATCCAAATTTGAGAAAAAACATTGAAACAGTATTGGGTGATGATATAGATAAGAGTATTCTAATGATGTCGGCTGTTACATCTAAAAAAGAAAAAGTAAAATTTAAATATTCTTCTGAAAATACAACAATAGGTACGTTAGTATTTGATTCTAATGTTACTGGATATGAGAATTTAGATTCTGAAATGGAGTTAGAAACAATAACTATTGATGATATTTTTAACGAAGTTAAAACAGAAAGAATTTCATTATTTAAGTGTGATATTGAAGGTGGTGAGTATGATTTATTTGAATCTTTAAAAGATGAACACATATCAAAGATTGATAACTTTATGATTGAGTTTCATGGTAATGATAATGGACAAATATTACCTATACTTGATAAATTAGATAAATTTGGTTTTAAATATGAGTTGGTAAAGTTTGAAATGGGTGAGTCGAAACTTGTAGATAAAGATTGTAAACATGGTGTTATAATTACAATATAATGAAAAAGGCTTTAGTTGGATATGGTGGTCACGCTAGAGAGGTGATGTCACAAATGGGTGTTAAGTTAACGTGTTTTGTTGACGATGAATATGTTACTGAGAATACAAAACCTTTATCTGAATTTAATTCAAATGAGTATGTGCTAATGGTTGCAGTTGCAGATTCAGTAGACAGGTATGATATTATCCAAAGATTACCAAAAGACACTAAATTTTTTACATGGATACATCCAACCGCAATTATAATGGATAATAATATTGAAATAGGTGAAGGAAGTTTTATTGGTGCGTATTCTATATTAACAACAAATATTAAAATTGGTAAACATGCTATTTTAAATCGAGGAAATCAAATTGGACATGATTGTGAAATTGGTAATTATTTTAGTGCTATGCCCGGTGCAATTGTTTCAGGAAATGTCAAAATTAATGATTTAGTTTATATGGGTAATAACTCGTCAATACGAGAAAAATTATTAGTAGACAGTGCGGTAACTATTGGGATGAATGGAGCTGTTGTTAAAAGTATAACTGAATCTGGTGTTTATGTCGGAGTTCCGGTAAAAAAAATAAAATAAATTATTATGAAACTAAGTGTAATAATATCATCGTATAATTTTGAAAAATACATAGAAGAGTGTATAATATCTTTTATTAATCAAAGAACCAATTTTGAATATGAGATACTTGTAAGGGATGATGGTTCAGAGGATAATACTAAAAATATTTTATTAGAATTATCTAAAAAATATAAAAATTTAAGAGTTTTAGATGGGTCTAAAAATTTAGGTGCGTTGAAAAACATAGACACACTATTAAAAAATGCTAAAGGAAAATATATAACATATCTTGATGGTGATGATTATCTAACAGATATGGATACTTTACAAAAACAAGTTGATTTTTTAGACAATAACCCTGAATATGTTTTACATAGTTGTGGATATAAATGGTTAGGTAATGACGGAGAAATAACACCGAGTGAGGGTAATTTTTGTGGGTTAAAATCTGTAATCACACAAAAAGATATGTTAGAGAATAATTACGTAACTTTTTGTAGAACATTTAGAAATATTAAAAACTTGTTAAAAGACACTTATGGTGATATAAAGTATTTGGATTGGTTAATAAATTTTAATATATTATCACACGGTTTAGGTAAAAGCGAGAATTGGTGTGCAGGTCATTACAGAATAACTAATGAAGGTATGATAACATCACAAACGGCTGAAGAAAAAAATAAAACATTTGAAGATGTTAAAAATTTTTTAGAAAAAGAGTACTATTTGAATAGTAAAGAATCAATTGTTATTATAGATTCTTTTGTCCATAGTAAAAATATTGAAAATAGATTAGTTGACTTCTTAAAAAAATTAAAAGAAATGAATAAAAAAGTGTTATTGGTTAACAATAAACATTTTAGTGACAAAGTTTACAAGTATGTTGATTACATTTATTTTGATAAAAGAAATCAACTATTGGAATATGATGACTATAAGAATTCATATATTATAGATTTTTGGAAAAAAACTGAAAGTTTTATTGCTCATGATTTATTAGATGTTGTACAGTTTCATGGTTTAGCCGTTATGATAAACTTTAAAAATGCGTTAGAATATGCAAAAACTTTAGGATTTGAATCCTTTGAAAGACTAGAGATTGATTGTATATTGGGTGAAGAATCAAAAAAGTTTATAAAAAGTGTACCTGAATTATTGAAAAGAAACAACAAAAAATCTTTAGTATATTATAATCATGAAGATGTAACTAGTGATATAGTTTTTTGGTATATGTATGGAAATATTGATGATTTTATTGAAATAGTGCCGGACATACAAAATGAAGATGATTTTAGAAAATGTTTGGTCGATTTATATGGTGAGGTTAAATACGTATTGGTTGAAAAAATATTCTATGATAAACTTAAACAGTTTGGTGAAGATAATTTCATAATAAGGACAAAAAATCAGTTCCATGAAAATTTTTGTGACACACCTTTCAACCAAGAAACATCACCAGCAAATATACCAAAAAAATATCAAGGAACTACTACAAGATTATATAGGATACAATATATTGAGAATGATGAGGAAAAATATAAAGATGATATGTTATTAATCAGTTGGAACTATAGCTCATCACCAAAAAATAGAACCATAGATGTTGTTTATAAAGATGGTACGGTAAAACAGTTTGAGCACAATATTAAGAGAAAATCTGAGAAAAATGATTATCAGGTTGACTACGTTGGGTTTGATGTTGATAGTATTAATGTATATGAAAATGGCATTTTATTATATACCGAAATAAACGAAGATTTAAGAAATAATGTTAGATATGAATAATAAATTAATAAGTATTATCGATTGTTTTATATATAATGATAATGTTAAAAAACTATTAGTAGATAAAATTAATTTATTAAAATCTATTGGTAGAGACGTAATGTTAATATCTAATAGTGTTGTCGATAAAGAAATTGTTGAAAATGTTGATTTCTTTTTATATGACAAAAATAATAATTTGTTTGAATATAATTACGAAAATTATGAAGGGGTTGATTTTTATGAATATTTTGAACATTTTGATGTTCATAATATTATAAGTAGCAAGCAACCTCATGGGTTGTCTGTTTTAATTAATATTTTCAGAGCGGTTAAAATGGCTAAAGTTTTGGGTTATGATTTTTTTGAAAGACATGAAGTTGACGATGTTATGGGTGAAGATTCGATAAAATTTTTAAAGGATTTACCTTTATCTAATTTTTATTTTGTAAATGAAAGAGGCGATATAAAATCAGATATATCATTTCACTACTTTATGTTTGAAATTGACTTTTTTTTAAAAAACATAAAACGCGTAAGAAACGAAAATGATTACAAACTAAATATAAAGGATTTTGATTATACCGATAATTTTTATAGTGTTGAACAGTATTTTTACAATTACTTAAAAGTAACTGATATACATGAAGACAATCTAAAAAATAAAATAAAAGATTGTTTTAATGATACATTTTGGAATACATCATCTACACCAGAAAATTTTAATTTTAATATGATGTTTAATTTGTATAAAAAAAATAATGATTTAGAAAATAATGTTTTTTTTATTAAGAATAATGCACAAATTGAAAAGAATATTGTTTTTAGGTATGGGGATATTAAAGATAGTATTACATTAAAAAATAACATGTGGTTTTATAGATTTGTACCTAAAGAGTATTCTTTGGATTTATGGATAAATGATGAATATTACAATCTTGTTTGTGATGAAACTTCATATATAAATTTTAAGTAATGGAAAGAATTGCATTAACTATAACTTCTTGTAAAAGATATAATTTACTGTTAAAAACAGTAACATCATTTCATAAGCATTGTATAGATAGGAATATTATAAGTGATATTATTTTTTATGATGATTCTTCAGAATTTTCAGATAGAATAAAAATGTCTAGTGATATGATGAGTATTTTTCCAAATACCAACATAGAGTTTAAATTTTTTCATAAAAATTCATTTAAAACTAATAAAAGACATATGGAGATTATGAAAATATGGAAAGAAGATATAAAAAAATATGATTATGTTTTTCATTTAGAAGATGATTGGGAATTTATTGAAGATTTTTGTTTGAAAGATGCTATAGATATAATGAAAAATGAAAAAGATTATGCTATGATAGGATTTTCTTGGAAAGAAAAAAAATTCCCAAAAGATTTTTACATACCAAGAAAAATAAAAGAGTATTGGGAGTGGTATTATTCTGATAAACATGATTTATTGGAATCTTTATTTATTGATGAGGTTGAAATGGAGTTATTACCTGAAGATGAATGGGTTAATTATATTAATTGGCCATATTTTGGATTCAGACCGGCAATTCATGACGTTAAGAAAATTTCTAAATTAGAAACCTTCAATGATAGTATGGATTCGTTCGAATTGGAATTTGCAATCAGGTACTCTAAATTTTATAAATCTCTTTTACATGTTAAAAGAATTTGTTATCATATTGGTGATGAGTCATCCTCATATAATTTAAATAATTCAAAAAGATGATTGATTTACCAAAAGAAGTAACCATAAATTTTAATTCATTTGATGATGATATCATCAATAAACAAATTAATCAAATTAACCAAGAGTTATTAACTTTTAAAGTTAACCTAATTACATCAAAAGAAGTTCAAAATAAGAATTATGTATCATTCTCACAAATGATAAATGATGCTATAATAAGGGCTAAAGATGAGTTTATTATTTTTATTAATCCTAAAGTAAACATAAAAACTAATGATTTACAAGATATAATTGAAAAATTATGTGATGGGTTTTGTTTTGTTTCTAAAATTGGTTTTGCATTTTTTGGAATAACTAAAGAGTTGGTTAGAAATATCGGGTTATTGGATGAAAATTTTATTGGTGGAGAATATGAGGATGATGATTTTTATATTAGATTAAAAATATTTGGTAAAAAAATATTTTGGGGTCATAATTTTGAAAATTATGATTTGTACCATAGTTATTATAATTTAAACAGAGGGTCATCACACTCATATTTCGTAAAAAAGTGGTGCTACTCAAATAATAAAATTTTTTTTACTCAAGACATGAATGAAAAAAAAATCGTGGACAATAATAATAATGAGTATATTAAAAAAAGTTGGGGGAATTTTAAAGATAGTTATTTTGAGGGTCATGTGGCCTCAAAATATAATGAAGTTGAAATTAAAGAGATAACTAATAAAATTACTACAATAAAAAGTACTAAATTTATTTTAACTTTTGATTTAAATCAAAATAATTTTTATGTGGAACTTAATAGTGATGATAGTTTTATGGGTATTTCAGTTATTTTAACTAGAGTACATGAAAATGGTAGAACACCAATACTTGGTACTTTTTTATATAATAAAATGTGGTACAGATATGATTTGGATATTGATGATATTTTTTTTGAAATGAGATTATTTCTTGATGGAAATCCAATTTACGTAAATACAATAAAAAGAGGTAGTTTGGAAAACATTTACTTTGAACTACCGGCAACTAATTTTTTATAAAAACTATGGCACACTTACAACAACAAAATTTTGTTAAAAGGGTTAAAGAAAAATACCCTAAATTTTTTACTGATGTTTCGGTATTAGATATTGGTTCATTGGACATAAACGGTAATGTTAAACACTTCTTTTCACATCCATTTAGATATGTTGGTGTTGATTTATGTGAAGGTAAGAATGTAGATGTTGTTTCACCTGGACATTTATACAAGAGTGGATTTTTATTTGATGTCGTAACATCGACAGAATGTTTCGAACATGATATGTATTATCCTAGAACTATCCAAAATATGATTTCTTTACTAAAGACAGGTGGATTATTTTTTTTCACATGTGCATCAAAAGGTAGACCTGAACATGGTACATTAAAAACTACACCCGAAAATGCTCCTTTTTTAAAATCAATAAATGAAAAATGGGCAAACTATTATAAGAATTTAGAAGAAGAAGATATTAGGGCTATAATTAATATTGATGATGTTTTTATTGATTATGGATTTGAATACGAGCCAATAACTTGTGACTTATATTTTTGGGGTATAAAAAAATAATAATTATGTTAAATAATAAAGTATTAATTACGGGATGTGCTGGTTTAATTGGTGTTAATTTCACAAATTATTTACTTAATAAAAAATATAAAGTAATTGGTATTGACAATCTTTTTGGTGGATATGAAGATTTTTTACCTAACAATGATGATTTTGTTTTTTATAATATAGATTTAACTGATACTAATAAAGTTAAAAATGTTTTTGAAGAAAATAATATTGATATAGTATTTCATTTTGCTGCATATGCTGCCGAAGGATTATCACCATTTATTAGAAAGTTTAATTATGAAAATAATACAATAGCTTCGATAAATTTAATAAATGAGTGTATAGAAAGAGATATAAAACTTATATTTACATCCTCAATGGCGGTTTATGGTGGACAAGAACCACCATTTAACGAAAATCAAAAACCATCACCTGTTGACCCATATGGTATTGCAAAATATACGGTAGAACAGGATATCATATCTGCTAATGAACAATTTAGGTTAAAATATAATATAGTAAGACCACATAATGTTTTAGGTTTATATCAAAATATATGGGATAAATATAGAAATGTTATTGGTATTTTTATTAGAAAAGTTTTAGATGGTGAACCTATCACTATATATGGTGATGGGGAACAAAAGAGAGCATTTTCTGATATTAAGTTTTATTTGGAACCATTAGAAAAAATGATTTATGGATTTGATAATGAAATTTTTAATATTGGTGCAGATAAATTTTTTACAATTAAAGAAGTTGCGAATATAGTAGAAAATGTAGGAAGAAAATACGGATATAACCCTCAAAAAGTATACTTGGAAAATAGACATGAAGTTAAAGATGCTTATTGTAATCATGATAAAGCTAAAACTTTTTTAGATTTTGAAGACAATACAGATATAGAACAACTCATAGATGACATGTTTAAATGGGCAATGAGTCAACCAAAAAGAGAGGTGAAAAAGATACCTTACGAAGTAACTAAAGATATATATTCTTTTTGGAAATGATAATAACAGGAGTTACTATTTGTTGTGTTGATGGTGTTAGTGATGATGTGAAAAATTTACAATCAATAAATGCTATTATTGAATCAATAGAAAATATTGATTTTGAATCTAAAATTTTTATATCACCAAAATTAAATAGTGGATTAGAAAAATTATTAAAAGATAATAATATAAAACACATTGAAATTGAAAAAAAAGATTACTGTCAATACAATGAATTTTTGTTAAAGTATCTTACTAACCACATAAAAACAAATCATGTTCTGATAGTTCAATCAGATGGATATGTAGTTAATCCTGATATGTGGGATTACAATTTTTTAAACTTTGATTATATAGGTGCTCCTTGGCCTTTACGTAGACAAATTATTGATGGAGTTGATATTAGAGTAGGTAATGGTGGGTTTTCATTAAGAAGTAAAAAACTATTAGATATTTTTAATATTCATGAAATAGACACAAAAGACCCAAACGGGTTATGTCATGAAGATGTAATAATATGTGTACATAAACGTAAAGAACTACAAGATAAAGGAATAAAGTTTGCCGAAATTGATGTTGCATCTAAATTCAGTCGTGAAATATGGTGTCATGATTCGGTAGAAAAACCTTTCGGATTTCATTTATTAAAGCCGTAAACAATTTATATTTAAACAATGGAAATACTTCAAATACATCCCGGTATGTTGCCAATCCCACCTGTAGGTTGGGGTGCAACTGAAAAAGTTATATGGAATTATAAATTACAATTAGATAAAAAAGGACACCCAGCCAAAATCGAATATTTGGATTATATAATCCCTTATAAGGTAAATTTTACACACTTCCATATGGCAAATTTAGCTTTGCAAGGACATAGTAGAGGTATACCTTATGTTTTTTCACTACATGACCATCATACTGAAATTTTAGGTAAAGATTCGGAAGTGTATAAAAAAAATTTATTAGCGATAAAGAATTCAATATTTTCAATAACACATAATGAAAAATATGTTGAGTTATTTGATGAAACTGATAAGTTATTTTACTTACCTCACGGTGTTGATACTGAGCTGTATAACTTTAAAGATAAAAACTTTGAAGAACACAGTTTACTATGTATTGCCAATAATGGTATATTGGCCGACCAAAGTTTTGATAGAAAAGGTTTTAGATATGCGATTGAGGCTGCGATAAATTTAAATTTAAAAATAACTATTGTTGGTCCTGAAAATAACATGAATTTTTTCAATCAAAATAGTGACCTATTGTCTTATGAAAAATTAGAAATTATTAGACATAATCCATCTGAGGAAGAAATAATAAAATTATATCAAGAACACACAATATTCTTACATCCTAGTATGTATGAAGCAGGACAACCTAATTTAACGATAGTTGAGTCATTGTCTTGTGGAACTCCAGTTGTTGGTACTTTTGAGGGTACATCATTACCATCAGGTATGATAAAAATAGAAAGAAATACTGAAAGTGTAATTAATGGTATTAATGAGTGTATTAACAATTATGATTACTATATTAATCTAACTAAAAATACGAAAAAAGATTACGATTGGTCTGTTATTGTCGATAAGTTAATTAAGATGTATGAATCAATTGAAAAAATAAAAACTGATTATAATTCTGAAGAAACAAAAAATCTTTATTTAAATTCTTTTGAAGATATTAAGAATACAAATAAAGACGTTGTTAATATAGGTTTTAATTTTATTGATGGACCATATGTTAATCTAAGTTCTACTAATTTAGATGAAGAGTATAGGGTAGAATTTATAGATGATGATACGAATGAAATTAAATTTCAAACGTACCTTAAAAATAATATGTGGGCTCAAGGAAATATTAAATATTTTGTAAAGTGGAGAATTAAAGTTTATAAGGGTGAAGAAGTAGTTAGTAATTACTTATTAAATTATAAAGACAAGAGAGTTTACATATCATTTGAATCTAAATCTTTGGGTGATAATATTGCTTGGATGCCATATGTTGATGAATTTAGGCGTGTATATGATTGTAAAGTTGTAGTATCAACATTTTGGAATAAATTTTTTAGAACAAAATACCCACAAATTGATTTTGTAAATCCTGGTGAGGTCGTAAGTGATATTACAGGTTTGTATAGGTTAGGTTGGTTTTGGGACAATACAAAAGAACCTGAAAATCCTGTTACTATACCATTACAAAAAGCGGCAACAAACATATTAGGTTTAGATTATTTTGAAATAAGACCTAGGATTGAGTATGAAGTCAGAGAAAGACCAATAGATAAAAAGTATATTACAATTGCCACAGATTCCACAGCTGGATTAAAATATTGGAACCATCCAAATGGGTGGGAAACATTGGTTTCTTATTTAATTAAATTAGGTTATGAAGTT
>Ga0208019_1001992_pt1 | contig 10517 bp, 11 predicted proteins | sample CB_VirMetaG_5_FD_184540 | JGI IMG/M metagenome (GOLD analysis project Ga0208019, IMG submission 184540) | Freshwater to marine saline gradient viral communities from Chesapeake Bay - CB_1508_1D Viral MetaG (SPAdes) (version 4) | ecosystem: Environmental > Aquatic > Marine > Coastal | place: USA... | reverse complement strand
AAATCCAATATGTTGTCGTCGGGGGTGGACATACAGAGTGATCTGTTGTAAAGATTTATGTTAAAGGTTCCGTACTCTATCCCTAGTTCCTTTAGGCGTGAATGAAAAATTCTATGCCTTTTTGATAGTGCTCTGTCTACCTTGTAGTCAAATTTAAAATCATCTCTGACTATGCTTTTGGCGAACACCGCGTAAAAGTATTCTGTCTGTGATACTTCCGCCGCTCTCTTATAGGCCTTGGTGCGTCCATTGACTCCTTGTACCCAGTGCAGTTTGTTTTTAAGGTTGTTAGATTCTAGATGGTCTCTGAGTCTATTGAAATTTTGTTGTTCGAAAGGTTCACCATTTGATATAAAGATTATATCAAAATAATCCTGTGTTTCATTTTCGCTTATGGTGTAAAGGTACGGGTAATCGTAAATTTGTGTTTTGATATTATCCAATGCTTTCCGTGGAATATAGAACGTGGTAGAATCTATGTATATTTTTAGATCCTCCCAGAAAGACGGATAAAATTGTTTATCTAATTGTTGTTCGTAATATCTTATGTACTTGGCATTGTGCGAACTCAATGAAGGCAGACCGGAGATAACATTTTCTAAGTTATATTGTACATCATAATAATCAAAATCGTAATCCACATTATAATCATGATAGTGAACATCTTTGTAATCTCTTAAGAATTTTATTTCCTGTTGAATGAATATTTTTGGAAACAGGAAGGTATCTCCCTCTTTCTGTCCTGGATTGTTCCACACGTGTAACTGAGTTTGTTGATGTTGTTCAGGAATGAAATCGAAATCAAAACTATCGTAATCAACTTTACTGCTTAACATCCATATATATTCGGTTGTCGAATTTGCCACTACAAATTTAGCAATATTATAATAACTATCCACAAATGGAATTATCCTCACATAAGGAAACTTATTTTTAACTATTTTTAAATTTTTTCCACTATCGGTGTTGCCGAAATCGATTGCCACACAATCAAAGGCCATAGAAATCTCCAATGTTTTCACACACGGTTATCACTTCCTTCTCGGTCAGGAATGGATGTATAGGCAAGGATAATACCCGCTGGCAGAAGCGTCTCGCATTGGGCGTGTAGTCCTCGTTCTTAAACATCAACATGTCATTCATGGGCATATGATAGTGTACCTGTGTCTGTATTCCCTTGCCATCTAGATGGCGTTTCAATGCGTCCCTGTCATCGACTTTTATCACCAACTTGTGATTGTTTGATATGGTTTTCTCCCGTGTCCTTATTGTCCTTATGTTGAGTCTGTCTAATCTCGTCTCATACATGTCTCTGATTTTTTTTGTCTTCTTCAGTAGTTTGTTATACTTGCTCAGCAGGAAATTCAGTATGTGGGCATGATCATTGCTCAGACATGAATTGTACCCGTGGATCAGTTCACCGTTGCCCGTACCATGATACCTTACACTACGCACGAAGTTGGCCTCGGATTCTGAATCCGTCAACACCATTCCACCGTTGCCGAAACATGGCAAGGGTTTACTGGGTGCGAAACTGAGACTGCTGATATCTCCCAACTTGCCACTGGGCGTGCCTTTGTATGAACTGCCCAGGCTCTGTGCGGCGTCCTCTATCAAGGGTATACGGTGTGCATCGCAATAGTTCCGCAATCTGTCGTGGTCGGCCAGGTTCCCAAATAGGTTCACGTACACCATGGCACTGGGCAATCCCATTATCCCTAGGTCATCCATCAGACCATCGTCATCAACATCTATGAATTTGATATCTGCTCCTGTGCGCCTGATTGCTTCCGCTGTGGCGAGATAACTCACCGCCGGACACAGTACCGTCTTGCCTGGACCTATGCCTTTGGCCTTCAGTGAGAAATACAATGCGTCCGTTCCACTTCCCACTGCAACAGCGTATTTCCTCTCGGTGTACTTGGCCACGGACTTCTCGAACCTGTCGAGGAAACTTCCGTCGATGTGCCTACTGCTTATGACGTTACCTGTGCGCCAGACCTCTTTGGCCCTGCGTGTTATACGCCAACTGTATTCATTGTATATCCTGTCTACACCATTAAACTTTATCATCAGAATTCCTTCTTTATTCCCACCGTTGGATTTTCCACGCAACTGTCCTTGATTTCTTTCATGGTCTCCTTGTTGAGATCCATGTTACAACTGGCACTGGGTTTGAGTCCACACCCCATTAAAAATATGAACAAAAATAGATATCTCATCCTAGCACCTTGACCCCGTAACGTTTGGTAAATGCCTTACCGTCCTCCCTGTCATTCACAATAGGCTGTCCCTTTATGTTGAGACTGGTATTGAGAAGTATGGGACAACCCGTCTGTTGTTTCCATTCTGTGAGCAGTGCGTGGAACCCGGGATTATCCGTCTTACGCACGGTTTGAACCCTGGAAGTGTGATCATGGTGTATGATAGCAGGAAACTCTTTACCACGCGTACACGCCGCTGTAAATTGCATATAAGGGGTGTTTTTGACGGCTTTAGGCAGGTTGAAATAGTCATTTACGTCCTCTTCTAATATGGCTGGAGCGAATGGTCTGAACTGCTGTCTCTTCTTGATGCTGTTTACCAGATCCTTGATGTCCTCACCCCTAGGGTCTGCCAACAGCGATCTATTACCAAGTGCCCTGGGTCCAAACTCCGCCCTGCCACTGGCCACTCCCACCATCCGGTTTTCCTTCAGTTCCTTGATCAGTGCGTCCACCGGATACTCGCCATCGATGTTGTGTCCCAGGAACGGGTGTTGCCAGTTCAGCCTCTTCTGCTCGTGCGCGGCTATACAGCCTAGGCTCGATCCCGCGTCTCCGGGATTGGGTATTATCCAGATGTTGTCGAACAGTCCCATGTCAGCGAGCACACGGTTGGCGGCGCAGTTGAGCGCGACCCCGCCGGCGTACACTAGATTCCTACTACCGTACTTCGATGCCCTGGACCATAAGTCGGCCAGACACTCTTCTGTGACTGCTTGTATTGAGGCCGCGATGTCCATGACATCCGCGTTTGGTTCCCAATCACTCAATCCACGGTGTAGGTTTTGTTTGAGTTTAAAAGGTGACTGATGCACAAATTCATCATAGATCTTCTGCTTGTATTTGGGCGTGCCATATGCGGCCATCCCCATCAGGATGTACTCCTCTTCCGCTGGTTTCAGTCCACAACGATGTGTGAATGCCGAATAGAGTATGCCCACGCTGTGTGGATACCTTATGGTCTCTTTCCTGTTGATCCAGGCCTTGTCACCCACTGATATCGACACTGTGTCCCACTCACCGATGGCGTCCACGGTCAGTATGGTGGCACCCTCGTTCACGAACGGAGACGTGAAGTAGCCCGCCGCCGCATGTGAGTCGTGGTGTCGTACGTACTCGTCGATCTTGATGTTGAAATGGTCCAGGTGCCACTGTGGCATCTCGGTGTAGCTCAACGCCATGCCGTACTGTCCAGCGTAGAACTGTCTAGTTTTTTTCAATAATGGTTTCTCGTAGTACACCACCTTGTCAAAGGGACCAAACGTGCGGGCCTCATCCACTATCCGTTGGTTGAGGTAGTGGTCGTTCTTGACCTTGCTGTATCTCTCCGCGTGTGCGGCCCACAGGATCTCTCCTATGCCCGAGCTGTAGTCCACCACCGCCATGGCGGCATCATGATTCATGCAGTTAATTCCCAGTATTCTCATCTTCCTCCTTGTGCCAACCCATGTCCTCTATGTTGTCACTGCTACACTTCGGACAGACGTACCACTCGTTTGCCGAATCGTCTTTGTCTAATTCATTGGCCACGCCCTTCCATTTACAATCATAGCAATAAAAATTCCACCAGGTCATTTGCCTATCTCCCAACCTATCACAACACCGTAGTTCTCTTCTCCGTTATATTTCTCATATGCTGGAGAAATGAATAATCCTCCCGCCTTGTATCTGATCATTGGCAATATATCCTCTGATTTGTATCCTGTAACCAGTCCTAGCTCTAAAGTCCAGTGTTCGTCCAGTTCAAACTGCCTGCCCATGTATGCACTGACCCTATCCTCGGAGTTGTAGTAAACACCCGCGATGTTGTCGTCCACCGTGCACCTCGCGTGTGGATGCACGTTGTTGTAATCTGCCTCCAACCCAACGTGCATCGACAGTGCCAAGAATAATCCTAAACAGTTCATGCCATCCTCAAAAATTTCTTGGTCCTGGTCAGGTATTCCCGCCACTGCTCCAGTGTGATGTCGTACTCGAAGTTCTGCGTGGTCTCGTTCCGCCTCAGCAGTTTGGCACCGTTCTTGATGTGGAACCGTTCCGCCATCTCCGTCAAGGGACTCAGTGTCACCAACCTGTCTATGTGGTGCTCGCCCTTGTACTTCTTGTACACCTCGTTCAGTATGTGCTTGCCACCGCCCCTCTTACGCGCCCACACCGTGTAGGCCACCGCTATCCTGCCCACCAGGCCGGCCCTTAGTATTGCTTGGTTGGCGGCGTCCTGGCTCATGAGATCCATCTCCTCCACGGAGCGTGGCACTTCATTGGTGAACGCTATGCAGATGATCGCGGCCGTGTCGCCCTCCTCATCTTTCAGTCCCAGCATCTTCCTGCCATGCGACCTACGGAACTCCACGGTGAGTTCTGGTCTCACCGGGTCCTCGGATGTATCTATATCATTCAACTCAACGAGATCAAATCGTGGATCTCGCTTGAACAGATCTTTGATTTTCTGTTTTATCTTTTCCATCTATTACTTGTATATGAACGGATCCTTCTTCTTTAATTCTCTCAGTCTCTTTCTGTACTGTATCTCTTCTCTGATCTTGTACCAGAGACGTTTTATCCATCTTATCATTGTTTCTCTCCTATCAGTTTGTTGAATGTTGGTAACATCAATTGTACAGCATCTTCATGTGCCTTGTCTAGTGGGTGTGTGGTGCCACGTGGGTAATCACTGAGCAGTGCCCATTGGTTGAAACCCATGCACCTCTCCCCAAAGAAGAACCACTTGGAGAGGTCTATCTCCGAGTGCAGGGCATTCAGGAAGGAATCCTGATCCTTGTGATGTGTGAGTTCTTGGTAAAAAAGACTGTTGTCCGCTAGTGTAAACATGTATGGTATTTTCCTCTTTTCCAAGATGTTCTGCAACCATGTTATGCTCTTCCAACTGAGGTAGGTCTCATGGTATTGGTTGGCCGCATACTTGTATATCGCTTCCGCGAAATCCCTTACGCCGGTTTCCTTGAAAGTTTCTTTCCTTGCTCGCCAGTGTTCCTGCTGTGTTTCAGATCCCTGCATGGTCCTGAATGCTTCCTCGTTGCCGGCGTTGGTGTCCCAAGGTGATATCGATGCCCATCGGGTGTCTTCCAGCACCTTGTGTCTGGGCATGGCCCAGTCATACCTGGAAAGGAAACTCCACATGACTGTGACACAACCAATTTCGGTGTTGTTGGCCACTGCGTTGAACACACGTCTCGCTATGGCTTGATTTCCCAAACCCCCAAACGCCGTGCACAGGTAATCATATTCTGACTCGAGATATAGTCCGTACGACCAAGACTTCTTAGATGGTGTTTTTCCATCCACGTCGTCACTCAGTTCATTACCTAGTGTGAAACTGCATCCGCCTGATATGAATTTTTTAGTCATATATCTTTAATACTTTATTTAAAAGGGGGAACACCTCACCAAAATTTTCCCGCCTGTACTGGTCCGTCTGTAGTATACGTTTTTTACGTTGTTCTCTCATCGCAGGAGTGTCCCGATCCGCGGCGTTCATGAACCTCAGCGTGGGTTGAAAGTCGGTCAACATACTGTACCTAGAATTGATGATGTTCTTGGCCTGGCGAGGTAAGGTCTGTATGTTGAAGTAGTCAGGATCGAAACAGGTGTTGACATAGAAGAACTTGGGTTGGAACTGTGCCACCCACAGGGCTATCTTGGCCCAGTTGAAAACATTGAATATGGAAACTGTTGTACACACTTGGAAATCCATGTTGGGGGTCTTACGTTCTTTGAATTTAATCAGATTGGCGTTGACCTGCCTCCAATTGGCTGGGTGCCTCTGGTATTCAAATGGTTCACCCACATCATCGATGCTGAACGCTATCTCTACATGCTTGAAGTAACTCCACAGGTCGAATATCTCTATGGGAGGTAGTTGCGTGCCGTTGGTGTTGTAGTGTATGTCTATGTTCTTGGCGTAGCCCTCTTCCACGCAGTGCATCAGTATCTTGAAATGGTCCTTGATCATGAACGGCTCGCCACCCGTGAACTCGAAGTACTCCACGTGTGCAAGATCCTCCTTGAGGTCCTCGAAGAACTTGGGATTGCGTTTGGGCCATCCGCCCTCACGTAGATTTTTCAATGCTACAGGATTCTCACCGTAGTCCAGTTCCTCCTGTGCCCATTTCGAGGAACTCCACGAACCACATATCCTGCACTTGAGATTACACACGTTACCCAACTTAAAGTCAATAAACTTCAGCGTTGGCTCGCTATCAGGTGTCCAGTCCTGCAGACTCTTCTTCATCTTGTATATAGAATTCTGTCTTTTGGAAGTCTTACCTGCGTCCTCCTCCTGCCAACAGCTCTGACAACCTTTTGGTCTTTCACCATTACGAAACTGTTCTCGTAGTGCGGACATGTATTCGGTGTCCTGTATGGATTTCAAACTCTGTTCATACACTTTGACCCCAGGGACGCTACCTTTGTATAGGCAACAAGGCGACGCACCACCGTTGACGTCAACTTCCAGATGCGTCCAAGGTAAAGGACACATGTTTGATTTTATATACTTGTCCACCAATTTAACACCCTTTCATCCTTGGCCAATATCTTTTTGATATCTTGTCGCCTTATAGTATCAATACGTTCTTGTCTGTCTTTGCCTTTTTTTGTGGCCATAAACGTTTCTCTCTGTCTCAAATTTTTCAACACATCTATCAATGATCGTTGTTTCCTAGTTGCACGTGGTTCAATGTACGCCAAGGCTTCGTCTATAATTGTTTCCAATAACTGCTTTGGCAAAGCAAGGGGGCTCAATATTTCATCATTACTGAACGTGAACATCACCTTGGTCAGTATTTCCGTGTCTAGCTCTTGGCTCAAATCAAACATGTTCTTAAGTTCTAACAGGCCGGGCATCGTGATTGTGTAATCCAAACGCATCTCCCTGGATGTCTTGGCCACTGATAGACCCTCCTTGAAATTCACCAACCATTGTTCGTAGTTTAATCCGTCCCTGATGTATTCCCCAACTTCGCCCGTGCCGTCCAGTGATGAACATATCTGCCAGTCTTGGAACTGAGGTAACAAGTCGAACAATTTTGTGCCTTTGAACGATGTCCTGCTCAAATTGGTGTTGTACCTCACATAAACCTCTTTAGCGAATCCCAGTTCAATTATCCTCTGCATAGCGTTCCAGTGCATGTCCCACATTAATGGTTCTCCTCCACACCAGTATATTTCTTTGATCGTTTTTGATTCGATCGCCTCTACGAATTCTTTTACAACTTGCGTGTCTTGGAACTTTGTAATCTGTTCTCTCAACGGTGATGCCATCCATGGCTGAGATTCTTTCGTCCAGGTTTTATGTTTCCTAGATTCCGCTTCCCAACTACTACTCAACATATCTCCACACATCCTACATTTGAAATTACACAAGTTGTTAAACCTGTAGTCGAAACTTATTGTGGGCATCGTGGTGGCACCGTTTTCATCTGTGCTTTCATATGCTTGGTCTATCTTGTCTCTGAACAATTGGTTCCAATATGATCTGTACACGTCTGTGTTTAACAGTTTATGATCACATACCTCGCACTCTGACAGTTCTTCCCCCGCCATCATGCGCAGTCTCACGGATCGCATATGATCTGAATTCCAGTGTTGCTTTAGAGTAATTGGTTTGTATTCCTTTGCTTCGTTTCCGGTGTCTATGTACTGTTTGAAACTCTGTGCGGGTTCTCTCGATGCACAGCACATACGTCTCTCTGTCTGTGGCGATAGGTAAGTGTGCGTCCATGGTGCCATACAGAATGTCTTGTTGCCCTCACTAGGTTTAATTCTTTTCATACAACTCCTGTAGTTCAGGGAAAACTTCCAACATGTTTTCGTCTCGTATCACATCTAACTTTTTCATCGCGTCTTTGAACTGCTGTAGATCCTTTGCGTTGTCTCTCCTCATCATGTAGTCGATTCCTGACTCATAGCCTTTTGTGGCCCTGGTCAGATGGTCCAGAGGACGTAACCATTCCAAGTGCTTCTCGTATTTCTCTTTCACTTTCAGTTTGTATGATTGCGGCAGTAGATCGATCCTCTGTGGGTATGGGAACTGTAACAGGTTGAAATTGAAATCCTGTGGCTTTAACAGTCCTTGGTCAACCCAGTTCCTGTGGAAGTCGGGTATGTGGAGAGCGTTGATCAGTCCCACCGTGGAACTGATGTAGAAATCAACCTGTGGACATACTTCCAACATGCGTCGCCTGTTTGCAACAACCTCCTCCCACACCGTGCCTTTACGCATGAGTTCTCCTCTCCTGCCTTCCGCGTCGAGGCTGGCGCCTATGGAGACAGAATCAAACTTGTTCCAGAGTTCCAAAACGTCGATGTCTTTAAACTTGGTCTTGGTGAAATTAGTGTTGTATATCAATCTCACATGATACATCTTGCGCCTGTCCAGTTCCTTCAGTATTCTGTAGTGCTCCTCCATTATGATAGGTTCTCCACCAGCGAAATAAAATTGTTCAACATGATCAAACTGTTCCAGCATCTGTGTCCATATGTCATCACTACTCCTGCCCACTCGCATTATCTTGGCGTGGTTAGGCGGAGCGCCTGTGAGCTTTTTGTGATCCTCATACCAGTTAGAACTGAACCACGTGCCACAACTCCTGCAGGCCAGATTACAAAGGTTACTGAACCTAATGTCCCAGTACTTGATCACAAAATCTGTCGTACCGTCTGGTTGCGTGTTGTCCACCATCCCTATGTTGTGTCCGAAATGTTTGTTGGAACTCAGACGCAGACTAAAGAACCCGGACTTCTCTTGGTCATAGCATTTAGAACAGTGTTTGCTTGTTTTGTTAGATAGCATGTTGTTCCTGATTCCTTTCATCTCGTCATTATTAAAAACTTCTGCCATTGAGTTCTTGTTGAGGTCTCCAACCGGATACTTGTCTAGAGCAAAGCAACATGGATAGGCCCTGCCATCCGGAAAGGCATGTATGTGCAACCACGGCATCATGCAGAATGTATCGCTGTCGATCAGCAGTTCCTTCTGCCGGTCAGTCATGTCCTTGATCTTTAATTTCTCGGGCTCCTTGGCCCCGTAATCATATGCCACGATACCATTCTCCTATGATTGGGAAGGTCTTCTCAAAGTCCTTCCCGTTACGCTTGTCATACTGACTATAGAATGTTTTGAAATCCTTCTGTAGTTTGTCTTGCGTGGCCGCACCCGCGTGTGGTGTCTTTACAACATCAAGGTAGTCTATGAGTCGTTGTGTGTGATCGATTTCCATCTCTTCTAACCATTTCTCATTACTAGTTAAAAACTTTTCCAGATCACTCTTGAATTTGTTCCTTAACTCATCCGGAAGCACTAGTGGAGATTGGAAACTAGGAAATCTCAAAATGTTCAGTGTAAAATTGATAGAAGGACCATAAACCTTGCCGGCATTTTTGAACCAAACGATCTTCTCCAGGAACTGTGGCAGTGTCTCTAGGCAAAGGGCGTTTATTGTTGCCATGTTGTGTATTGCACGTGGAACTTTGTCCACCATCATGTGTAATAGGTTACTGTGCCAATGACTGTAATCTAGCCCATCTCTGATGTACTCTGCCTGCTGGAATGTTGCTTCACAACTGGTGTAAAGTTCAAATCTATTAAATTTTTTTAATTTAGTTTTGAATCTATCTATTATGCTCTGTTTCGCACCCAGATTAGAATTTATTGCTAGTGTCATGTTTGGATTCATCTTGTCTCCCTGCATCTCGATCCAGTCTAGCAGTCTCCAAAGATTTGGACTCATCATGGGCTCACCACCAGTTACCCTTAACTCGTTCAGGGTCTTGTGTAGGTCAGTTTCCCACCACCTGTAGAACGCTTCCACGTAAGGATTGGTCTCGTCCTTCTTGTAGGGTTCCGCTGAGTCGTGACTGTGTGTGAAATGGTTCCTTCCATCAGACGTCAGATCTGTGTATGGTCCTTTTTGTTTTATATCATTGGCCCATGTGGAACTGAATGCGGGATTACAATACGTGCATTTGAAGTTACAAGTCCTGTCAAATGCGATTTCCAGTGTTTTGAGATTGTGGTCAGAATTGTGATCTGTCTCAAATGCATTTTGTAAATCCTTGTCACTGAAAATTTTACTCTTGTAAACCCTATCACTTATCGCGTCCCTGCCCATGTCCTCTATCTTCCAGCAGTACTCACAACCTGCGGGCCTCTCACCCGATTGCATCTGTCTGCGCTGTTCCTTCTTCTCCCTTGTGTTGTGTATGGCACTGGGATTGGTTTTTATCTCCTCG
>Ga0208019_1001989_pt1 | contig 10525 bp, 23 predicted proteins | sample CB_VirMetaG_5_FD_184540 | JGI IMG/M metagenome (GOLD analysis project Ga0208019, IMG submission 184540) | Freshwater to marine saline gradient viral communities from Chesapeake Bay - CB_1508_1D Viral MetaG (SPAdes) (version 4) | ecosystem: Environmental > Aquatic > Marine > Coastal | place: USA... | reverse complement strand
TCTCTTTTGCAAGTTCAATAACAGCATCCTTGCGAAGCGCCAGTAAAGCATTGATTTGTTGTTTTGTCAACCCCTCGAAAGACATTTTTATACCTCCGCTAAGCTATCTAACAACCGTTCCATTGCACGTTCCTTTGTTGCAGTCGTGAACTTATGTTTAAATCTGTTTACAATTTTAGTTGGATGCGGATCTGACCAACTATACCCCTCATCTAAAAATATAATTTTAGTTTTCACTGTTAACATAAATTCTTGTTTTGGGATTATCTTACCTTCATGGTAGAAAATCTTACAGATAGATGTGGACATTACATCCACCACTTTAAACTCATCTTTTGGTTTATTGAGTAACATGATCTGAACAGGCATATCAAAACCTTCAACATCAAGTATTGTTCTGAGGCACTGCATTGTTGCATACAAAGAACTGTCGATTCTAGATTTAGTTTTAATCTGAGAAGAATCTATACCCAACACTTTAGCTAACTGTTTCTTGGCGGCATGTAAAGTCATTGCCGAAGTGTAAAGATAGAAGTCTAGGTCATTAGCTTTCTCATTGAAATACCAATCTCTAGGTGCTCCACCAGCTAGAATAGCGTAAGGACTAATCACTTTCAAACCATCTAGGATACGGTCAGCTAAAGCTTTTTGTTGTTCAATTGTTTCCACTATTACCCTCCACATGATAGAACAAAGCACTTTGAAGCTCTAATGCTTCGGCTTCTGTCAATTCCAGCCATCCATCTTCACTGTTACGTTTACAATAGCAGCAGAAAGCAGTGCTGTCAAAATTTACATAAGCACCTGAAAACGTACCCATGAGTGCACAAAACGAAGCAAACTCGTTTAACGCTACTTCTTGGTCTGGATAAATAGAAATACTTTCACCAAATAACTTAACTGTTTTCATATCACTCTCCTAATTGTTCATTAATCTGAGCCAATTCTAACTCCAATTTAGCTTTCTTGTCAATTGACACCTTCCCAGCTTTAAACGCAGGAATGTTGCCATTTTCTTCTGATTCATTTTCCATCCAGAAGTCTTTAATACATTTGTATTTCATTGGTTTTTACACTCCATGTCCCATAAAAGCGAATCAGTAACACCTCTAGAATCAAGACGTAATGTTTCGCTGCGTCCGTAACACTCTCCATCTACACTGATAAATCCAGCACTGATAGGTGTTCTACAGATACGCCGCCAACCTCCGCTACGTTGATTTTTAATGGCGTTTAGCACTTCAGCCATACAGTCGTGATTGATTGTATCTGGAAATACAAACATTTCTTCAATACCTTCACGTTCTGTTACAATGTATTTCATTACTTCACCTCCATCAACGTGTCTTCCCAGTCCATCCCTTCGAGGTCTATAATACCTAGGAATGTAGAAGAAATGAAATTACCGTACCAATCTGTTTCAACAGCAAATACCCACCCGTCTTGATGGGTTTTTATGTGTCCAATGAACCCTTCAGGTAATTCAAACTCGATACCAAAATAATCCACTTTCTTTACTTTACGTCCTGTGATAAGTTTCATCTTAATTCTCCCCCTTATTCCACAACCATCACAAACTGTGTCCAATCACCTTCATATTCGACGTTGCACACATACTGAGAGTATGTTGCACGATATGAAGCGAATTTACTGCCTTGAGAATCCCACTCACCTGAATCTTCTAGTGGTCGCACAACACTATCTTCTGAATGGATATACACCGATCCATTTTTATCCATTGTAATTATATTATATCGATCTGGTAAACTTACAGCAATACCGAAGAAATTTACAATTGTTTGTTCTGTTGATTTAACTTTTGTGATTTGGTTCATTACTCAATCTCCTATTAGTTTACTAAAACTCAATTGTCTTGATGTGTTACATCTTACGCTTGTTTGTTTTGGCTGTCAACAAGAATTTTGATAAATTTAAGTATACACAAATACAACACTGACAATGTATTTCTGTCTACTTATTTTACAAAATAAAAAGCCAGCTCAAGGCTGGCTATAAATTAAAACGCTCGATGGTCAAACTTCTTGTTGGATAACTTCACTTCAACAAACATTGCCATGTAGTTTTCATTCCCTAAAACAAATTCATTACCTTCTCGTGATACGAAATCATCATACAGATTAAACCAGTGATTATTGTCTCCATTTTTTAGAGCACGAACTATTAATGCGTCTTCCCAATCACGATATTCCACTTGCGAGGTATAGTTGGATGTAATATCTTCTTTTGTTTTAGCATCTACAATCTTAATTAGATTGTACACTACTTTACACTTATCACGTCCATCTACGTTAATAAACGGCAAGAACTCATCTAAATCTTCGGAATACTCTTTGTGCTCGTTTACTAAAGTCACTAACGTATCAAAGCTGAAATGTAAAGACTTACGTGAGAAGTCAATAACATCCTCTATAAACTTAGTAGAGCAACCACGTTCAGCGCAGTATTGAGTTGTAACTTCTTCTTCAAGTTTGTTATATTCAAAATGGTAGCGCACACGACCACCACGACCTAGAATAAAGTCGTTAATCAGATGCAACTCGTTTTCAGTCATCAACACTAAACGTTTAGCTGATGTAGATCCATCCAGCAAACTCAGAATAGACTCTTGAGGGTTTGCGTCTTCTTGTTGTTTGTATGTTTTACCAAATTCGTCAAAGAACAATACAACACTACCTAATCGGTTAATGAACAACTCAAATTGACTACCCACATAAGGCGAGTTAATAAGGATCACAGGTAAACCAGAGTCATTACAAACTTTCGACATCAATAAGGATTTACCAGAACCTTTATCGCCTGTGCATAGAACACCAACACCTTTACTGCTTGCCTCAAAGGATTGCAAAATACGTTTAGTTCGTTTCTCTGTACTACCATATAATTTACTTGGAAGCTCAAACTTATCTTTTACATAAGTCAGATAATAACCTTCTGCTTGGGAGTAACAAAGCATATAGACTTTACTACCTAGTGTATCTTTCACTTGTTCTTCATTGAACTCAATAACACTCACTGTGCTTCCGTTCTGGATGAATTTGATTTTACTTTGCATTTCTATCTCCTCTCTGATTAGATGTAGCTATTATCTACTTGTTTTACTCTCTTGTCAACAAGTATTTATTATAAATTAGGATCTGTTAAGGCAATCAATGTTGCTTCTTGTTCTTTACGTAGAATCAGGTTAACTAACCTTTGTCTAGGGCAGTAATACTCAGAACAAACTCCATCATGTCCATACTTATCGATCAACATCTTAATGCAGAAGTGAACATGGTCAATATCCATATTAGCAATCAAAAGCCTACGCTTGTCTCTCGTTGTCCAATAGGTGTTATTTGGAGTCATTTCTTCACCACCCTCACGTATCTGGATTGTTTAGATTTAGTTTTATGGTAAACCTTGATATTCTTCTTAATCCATAAATCAACTACGACGAAATCGTTGTGTGGCTTAACACCTTCACGTTTAAATTCCTCTAAGAACTTAATACTCTGTTTAGCTAAGTCACCACTTAACACTACATCAATAGACATCTTCATCCTCCTCATCTGGAATACAAGGGATCATACGTAAAGAGTATTCAAAGTGATTTAAGTTGATACTAGCTCCAGCCATGATACGTTCAGCTTGAGTCTTACTAACTCCTTTACCACCACAGATTGTATGTACAAACTCTCCTGTCTCATCCTCTACTACCACTACTACATATTTAAGATCACTCATTTGGTTTCTCCTTTGCATTTGATTTCGGTAGTATACGAACATGCTGGACAGGTGTCAAGCGTTATCTTCAAGTTGAATAATTATATCTTTTCTACGGAACAAACAGTGCTGGTCTAATACTTCTTCAATAGATTGCACAGTTATCTCAGTAGTAGAAATAAACCACTCACCATATGTTGTATATTTCTTAAAGTGTGTTAAAAGAATTGACTCAATATCTCTACTATTTTTATCTACTTCCCAGTATGCTACCACCTCAGTAAATAATCCAGATCCTGTAGTTATGTTCCAAGCCCTGTTCACTGGGTCTTTACTAACACCTATCTTTAACCTACCTATTTCATTTTTCATAAAATAAACGTATTGTCCTTCCCAGTCGGAATAACTTTTTAACATTTCCCGCAATCTGGTTTTTCTGTTCCCAGAGACATGCTTATTCTTTAGATTGTACTCCACTAATTTGTTTATAGTTCTTTGGTCTAACTCCAAATCCTTGTTTCTTTTAAACCACCCTTTTTCTAGCGAAATACCTAACAACTTAGCTTCTATGTTGCTAAGGGCTTTCACTTTACCTTTAGGAAATTTTATGTTCATATATTCTTCTAATGTCATGTACACCTCTCAAATTTTAGACGGATCTATTCATTAGACGATAGGGTGATAGTAGGAGAAAGCCCCTAGCTAATACGCTCTGTTCGCCTTTATCTTTATCAGCTATTATCTAATCTATATAAGATATATTACATACAATTTATCACGATACTAATTGTCTAGTGAGTCACATTACGATCTGTTATCACCAGAGGGAAGCCACCACCCTGCATAGCCTACTTTTGATAATGAGAAATCAATAATCAATTGGAGTAGGAAACCATCACCCTTTAAATTGTGTTTATCCGAATAACTTACCAAAATAGGTTGTATTGTCGCTGATTCGGAGTCCGTCTTAAGACCTTGTATGTAATTGACTACGTTCACTACTTATAACCACAGGATGTCACTATGAGTCAGGGAGTGCATTACTGTGTAGCGGATTTGTATTTAGCTCAAGCTCTAAGGCTTTGACGTTCTCCGCTAAGAAAACGTCAGTGTTGTGGACTCGTCAGATAATTTAATCGTTAAATCTAATGCAGTTTACTACACAAACCTACATTGTCAATAGCTAAGATTAGCTTTTTTCTACGAACGTAATAACACCATTATCGATGATCACATCATAGATTTTGGATAGCTCTAGCACTTCGTTCATAACAGCAGCAAAAATATCTTTGTCATTTGTGTAGTTGGTGTCAAAACTACACCTAATCCAGTGACTACCTTGCGGCCATTCTACTTTAAATTTTGTTCCCATAATATTCTCCTTACGCTTTAAGTTTAACATGGTTATCTATAAATGGAAGCTGTCTAGACATCCATCGGTAACAAACTGCCGCTAAGTAATTGATGTACGGTAGTTTAATTCCGTAATGTTCAAATTACCCAATTACATAACGATTTTGTTCTTCACGATCTAATGCTTTAGCATAGCGCCAAACTAAAGAAGGAACATCCGCCTCACAACTAATAGACATCCGAACGCCGTTGAAATTAAACATAACGAAGGCCAAGTTCATACGCTGTGCTAAGTCTTTAGCTTCTGTGATAGCATCTTCAATAGATGTACCAACCAACACTTCCACTTCAATAGAAAAATTACTCATTACGTTCTCCTCGTGTTAATGAAACTTGTTCGTTTCGATGCAGAACATCTTACACATATGTAGATACGAAGTCAACACCTATTTTAATTAAAATTCTTGTTGACATGTTGTGTCAATTTACCTTAATATATGCCACATAACGTTCATCAGGAGAACTACTATGTTAAATACAGTCTACACTACACAACAAGCTTTCAACGCAACATTAGGTGGCGCATTACAACATCCTTACGAAAAAGAAGCTATTGATGCTTTTATCAAGAAACATAAGCAATTTACGTTGAGTGCTGGTGTACTGAAAACCTATAACAAACGCTTCGGATCTAAAACACTGGATGTATCTACAGTGGAAGAAGATGTTGATGTCACCAATGAAAAGCCTTTCGATGTACAATTAGCCAGAGCTTACTTGAACAAACATAAGAATGCTGTAAGTCGTGGTATTGAGTTCACTCTGACATTAGCAGATATGCGTAAACTACTGAAGAAGAAAACCTGTTACTACACAGGTCAGAAATTAACATTTAACAATGGCGATCAGAATCGTTTATCTCTAGACCGTGTAGACAACAAGTTAGGGTATACAAAGGAGAATACCGTGGCTTGTTGTCATTGGGTGAATCAATGGAAGAATGCTGTTCTTGAGAACACAGGGTCTGATGCTTACATTTCTTTAGAAAATCTGTTAATGATCGTAGCCAAACTAAAATAAGTATTGACACGAACATCAGAACGTGTAGAATAGCTCTCATTGAAACAACGGAGAAACGTTATGAAAATCGAATGTGCATGTGGATATGACGATGTAGATGTAATCACAATCTACCCTGAGCTTGTTTATAAAGGTTTTATTCAAGTTGTGGAAGAAACATATTGTGAATGCCCTCATTGTGGGTTTGAGTTTATGACGACAAAACAGCTCTCCAACAACTTAAAGCTGGTGCAGGAAGCTAAAGATGAGATTGACCGTTACATTTTAGAAAATCCTGATGATGTATTATAGCTCGTAGGAGAGCTTTGGAGAGGGGTGAGAGACACCCCCTATACATTCGGGTGTCTAAACATAGATAATCGCTCTATAGGCTCTCTGCGTTCGTTTAAATAGGCATTATGAAGGAGATTTGCGTATGACACGTATAAATGTCATTAAACCAGAAGAATTAACTCGCCAGCATTTGATAGCCGAGATCCGTGAGTTACCTAGAGTGTTCACGATGGTTAAGAATTGGCGTTCTCAAGGTGTTAACTATTACAACTTTAAACGTGTAAAGAAACAACCTGTTGAATATACATTGGGCACAGGACACATGTGTCATTTTGCAGATAAGCTTGAATGGCTTGCTGATCGCTATGAATCTTTATGTGATGAATGGCGTAAACGTGGATATAAGATCCAGCAAGTAGAACGAAAAGATTTGATTGAGGGTATTGACAGTAAATTCTTAGGTGGATATACTGTCACACAACAAGCAATACAACTCAACAGGCAGCGTATAGCCGAACGATTAGCTGGGTCTGTGGGGTAGCCTTGACAGGCAGGAGATCGTGGCTCTGCGGCTCTCCTATGACGTTTAAATTGATATTGAGGAGGTGTTTATGATTTTAGTTATTGCTCTTGTGTTAGGGATATCTGCTGCTTTAGTTTTACTTGTTAGTGAATTAGCTGCTTACGCTTTGATGTTTATAGCATTTTTAATCGTATCTGGTTCGCATCCAAAGCAAAATGAGACGGAGCTTCTAGAGAAAGCTAAACAACAGATTGAACAGTGTGAGAAAGAACTCCCGCGTAATCAGGAATGTGAATTGAAAGCTGTCCCTAAAAATTTGGCCAAGTAGCCCCCAAGCTACATTAAGGAGGTTAGAGATGAAATACATCCTATGTTTAATTCTAGTTACCGCATTCAATGCTACACCATCTGCCGATATTGAAAGGGATGTTGTTAAAGTGGTAGATAAAGTAGAACGTGTTCGCTTATATAGAGAATGCAAGCGTCTAAAGCGTCAGCATTGCCATGTTGAAAGCTTTAATGCTAGCATTATTGGGGTGTACAAGTGAGTGAATTAACGCAGAAAGATGCTGAATTGTTGCAAGCTTTTCACAATAGTTTGCATCAAGAATGCTCTAAGATTGGTGTCCCATTACGCTACGCAGGACACAAGGAGGAACGTGATAACGATTACTACTTATATCTTGTAATATATCGCTTCCAGATTGGAATGGAAGCATTTGAATTATTTGTAAATACAAAGATGTCACATGATGGCGGAATGCGTTATGGTTGGAACAGAGTGGGGTTATTTTGAAAATAAAAAGAGGAGTTTATGAGTTACGACAGAAGTATAGTCAATAAAGAAGGTATTAAAGTAGGTGCGGTATTAAAGTCTAGGAAGTGGGGCGATTTTGAGATACTAGATTATCCGGATTACTTCAACGTTAAGATTAGATTCTTAAATACAGGAAATGTCTATGTTAGACAAGAAGGGTCTATTCTCAGAGGTAGTGTAAGTGACAGGGATGTTATTGACCGCAAAGTCAATAAAGAAGCTAAAATAAAACAATTGAAAGAAACAGCACATGAAAAGTTTATGAAAACTTGGAACCCCGATACACATGTCAGTACGACAAAGAAACTACCATACTTCAAGCGAGTTAATTGTTTCTGGACTTACGCTGGATTTTCATATGTAGATGAATATACTTATGAAAGACTGAAAGGTTGCACGATAGTTAAAAGCGTTTACTTACAGTTCAGTTTATCTAAGTATAATAGCAAAGCTCTAGGTATTAAAAAACCAGCAAAGAAGGTGTCGTATCCGCTACACTGCTGGGTAAAAGCTATGCCTACGGGGTTTTATAATTTAGTTACTGACCATAAGAACGGTTGTAAATTAGATAATCGAATGACTAACTTGAGAACGGCAACTTATAAAGAAAATGCGGCTAACAGTAAAGCTACATCTAAATCGGGATATAGGGGTGTAAAATTTAGGAACGATAAACCTAGAACTAAACCTTGGTATGCTTGCCAATGTACAATAGAAGATGGAAAGCAAATCGAGCACAGTCTAGGTTATTATGAAAACAAAGAAGATGCAGCTAAAGCTGTAGATATATTCAATATAAAACGCTTCGGTGAATTTGTAAGATTGAATCTCAAAAGAAGTATTTACGAGGAAATGGGATTACTGCCGAAGATAGAAAAGAGTCGTAAATTACCATAAATTTTCGGGACAGGGTGAATAAAGTAGCCCCACCCTACCTATAGCTATAAATTTTTGATCCAAAGCCGAATACCAACCCCATGCAACATACTGATTTTTATAGAAAAATCTGGCATCGATCCGATCAACGATCCCACCTTACATATGCCGCCACCAAAGCTTCGCTCCCCCTCGCTACACTCGAAATCGCTTGCTGCTTCGCAGCCAGCCATGCAAAAATTTGTAGACAGCAGAAAATCCGCAACAAACGCAAAATATAAAATTTTAATTTCAATTTGGCATGAAATATGCTAGGCAAGAAATTTTATAGAAAATTATTTTTTCAAGTGTATTGACAATGAATTGTCGATCTGCTATCGCGTATGCGTTGCAATATATGCAAACAACAAAGAAAAAATAATTTAAAAATTTATCTTTTATCGCTTGCGTTTATTGTTTTAGTGTTTTATTCTCTTTTCACGGTTTGCAAGGTGCAAACAAACAACAAACAAAGGTGATACGATGAAAAAATTATCTGATTTTATTGGTAAGTCCCGTTATCATGTTGCAACACATCCAGTTGTAGAATTGTGTTGTAACGATGAGTCTTTCAACCGTTGGTTTAACAATAAGTTTTTAAAGTGGGAGCACGATCCACTAACATCTGAAGACGTTGATCTATTATTGGAAAGTGTCGTTACTTTCCTGAAATAATTAGTTGACAATCTAAAGCGCTTGCTATAAGGTAAGCGCAACGTTGCACGATTGCGGCGCATCCTTACAAATAAACTTTAAATGGTGAAATTATGAAAGCAACAAATTATGATCAATCGTCTAACGGTTTAAACTTGGATCTTTCTATCTTTTTTGATACTGAAAGATCACGTTATGACTTTGACGAATGTTTTAACGTTTTACAGCATAGCGGCTATCGAACACATTCAATTTTAGAATATTTAGATTTTGGCAACGTTGCGCCAAGCTTTGATTTTGCAGATCCAACAAACTACAATTTTACGAAAAAAGAATTGATCCAAGCTTTAAAAGCTGGCGGGTACTGGGATCAAGAATCTGCTAAATGTTTAGGTTATAATCTTTACAAGGCAACAAAACAAGAATTAGTGGCTTACTTATTGGAAGCTGGGCGCTATGATGATATAGCAGAATTATTAAAAGATCATTTTACCGCTAATTACAAAATATTAGTCAGTCGTGGCTATTGCCAAGGTGACTACTCAGAAATTATTTACAGTAAACAGGTTATTGAATGGTTAACAAAAGAAACAAATAAAACATGGAAAGAATTAGAGCCAATTTTACAGAAAGAAGCGGATAATTTATTGTGGGATAGCCCGATCTATGGTAGATTGATTATTAATGACGATGAAATTTATTTAGATGAATTAGCAAAAGATCCTTACATCTACGACAAGGATCAATTAATGGCTGATTTTATTAAAACTTATCAATCTAAATTTTCAGAAAATGAATTTAAAATTATTGTTGACTTTTTAACTGAAAATCTGCCAGAATGTTTGGACTATGTTTAACAAAGGTAAAACACAATGACTGCATCAGACCATAAACAACACGCACAAGATCTTTTTCGTCGTGCGCTTATTTGCCAAGACAAGCCAACACGGGATCGCTTGATGGAATTGTCAAAAGAACATCTTTCACACTATCACGAATTGACAAAAGGGGATCATAATTGAGCGCTTATTCATTGCAACAAATAGTCAACGCTTGTCATGCTTATGGTTTAAGCGCATCAAGTACCGCCGACCATTTAGCGGCTATTGTTGAAACAGTCAACACAAAAGAAAATGGCATAACTTGTCAGAATCCGTTTGACAATGCGCGATCTTTAGTGTTCACTA
>Ga0208019_1001988_pt1 | contig 10533 bp, 16 predicted proteins | sample CB_VirMetaG_5_FD_184540 | JGI IMG/M metagenome (GOLD analysis project Ga0208019, IMG submission 184540) | Freshwater to marine saline gradient viral communities from Chesapeake Bay - CB_1508_1D Viral MetaG (SPAdes) (version 4) | ecosystem: Environmental > Aquatic > Marine > Coastal | place: USA... | reverse complement strand
CATCTGTGTCTTGATTAAATGTAAATACTCTTTGATCATAATTATTTGAATCGTTGTATTGAAATCTATCTACTCCAAAACCATTCGTAGAGGTAACAGCACTACCTCTTTGATGTATGGACATATCCCCATTGATAATCAAATTCTTAAAATTGATCGTACCCGCAATCTTCGCAGCGGTGATATCTTGGTTCGGTCCTAAGCGGGTAATGGCCATTAGATTCCAAACGCCTCTTTAATCTCTTCGGTAGTTAAACCGAGTGCTTCTAGCTTTGATTTGGCTGATGCTTTTCTTGCTTCTTTATCAATGATTGCTTGGTCGTAGTCTGCCTGAAGTTGAGCCAATCCATCAATACATTCTTGTTCTGTAGGTTTTGTTTTTGAACTATCGTGAATAATGAGGTTTGCATAAACTTTGTTTTTTGCATCACTCCAACCAAACCATTGTCCTGTGTGTAAAGATACTAAATAATCTTCAATGTGTGTTGGTCGCATTATGTATCTCCTAATCTAATAAAATTCATATGTGTAAATGTTTGAGAGCTATTTCCCCCCACTTCACCAGCATTACCAGCAATAGCAAATCTTACTTTTACATTACTATCAGTAACATCTAACATTATGGAGATATAACCAGTTGTCCAAGAATTATTAACTAAATTAATTAAACCATTAGCGTATTCAGTAAAAGTTCCACTATTTGTTTCATCAACCTTTATTTGACAATTTACTTGAGCATCTGTGCCCCCACTTCCATAAATTTGAGAAATAAGTTCTATCTTCCAAATTCCTGTTGGTAATGTGAAAACACCAGAACTTTCTGTAATACTTGTACCAACACTACCTGATTTAGTATTATCTGCTCTTTCTAAATTTGTAATTGGATCGGCATTACCAGTAAAACTTGTCGACAACCTCCATTGCTCCGCTGAAGTAATACCATTAGTAGTCGCAACACCTGTAAGGGTTGGACTATTTGTGGAAAAATCAACAGTGGTTCCAGCGGCAAAATCAACAGTGGTTCCTGTTTTACCAATAGTAATGCTTGAACCGTTTCTGTTCTCAATAGAATTTACCTTGATCGTGGACAATGATTACTCCTTAACTCTTGGGGTTGTCAGCCTTGATCTGATTCACTCTAGTGATTTCCGCATCTAATCCGTTCTCGATAATATTTTCGATTTGGGATTCGATAGAACCATATAATGCTTTACGAGTGGCAACGACTTGAGCGTTAGACTCTTCAGTCGTGGCTGCCGCTTCGAAAGCATTGAGTTGATCAGCAGTAGGCTTGGCAACACTGTCAACGTTCCACTGTGCGATGTAGGGACCTTGACCATTAGAATCATCTTGTAATAAAACGTCAGTGGTGAAATCAACCGAACTCACGCCATTATCAGCTAGATACTTCTTAATTTTTGTACTTAGTTGTGCCATGTTTTACTCCTTTATATTTTTTACACTATTTTTCATTATCTTGCTACCACTGGTATTCTTGTTGATGAAACAAAGGGGTTAGATGCAAATGCCATGTAGATGTAAGTGCCACCCGATGCGTTAGTACCTCCATTACCACTTCTCATTTTCATGCCATTGGATAGTAAATCTAATTCATTATTACCTGATTGCTCAGCTAAAGATTGGTTTGCTATTAAATATTTATCTACTAAGTTATATTCAGGTCGTTTATTATCATATATTCCCCAACTAAATCCAGCAGCATCTGTTCTTTTAATTAAAGTAAAAGCAGGTTTAAACCCTGTATAGACGAATGTTCCGTCACTGCTTCCATTCCCTGTATACTTACCGAACTTACTATATCCTTCTATTTCTGCGAAACAGTAGGCTAATTGGTTTGCACCTGATTTATTATTTTCATCATTTGCACCCACTGTAAATACAGTGCTAGTTGGCTCTGTATTATTCCATACAACAGAATTAGTTGCAGTTGCTGCTGTTTCATTTAATCTTACAAAATCAGTTGCTAATAAAGAATAATGATAAACTGGCCAACCATTAATAGCACTTCTACATTTCGTAATAATAAATTTTGGTGCAACACCTAATCCATGTCCAACAGTTGCGTTTGCTTGTGTTCCTGTATAAGTAACTATAGAAAATCCTGCAGTCGTATTTGCTTGAACTGTTGAGGCGATACTTCCGTCTATGTTAGATGATGTACTCCCTGCGTTTGCTTTCCACTGCCAAGATACAAATGTATCGCCACTTGCATTTTGACCAGGAGTACCACCAGACACAGTAGTCCAACCATCACTATCAAAAGAAGTTAATGGATAAGTTGGATTTTCAGCATCAGTAGTATTAGAAGCCAAATAACCTGCAGAAGCACCTCTATTGCTATCGTGTAATTGATGACTATAAGTAAAACTTCTATCTTTAAGCCATACAAAATCTGGTTGAAATCCAACACCTGTTATAGATTGTGTACTACCATTACCTGTATATAAAACAGTATTAAAATACTGACTCCCATCATCAATCGTAGGGGATAATACAGTTGCTAGGTTTTGAGTACAGAGTGCTAGAAACCCTGTTGGTGGTGCGTAGTAGAAATCACCATAGCCATTAGCATCTGTATTTCCTTGTGCAGTTGCAGTTCCTGCAAAACTTCCTTCTTGCCCAAAGTTAAATATTAATTCACCTGTAGTTACTGTTCTTGCAGCAGGTAGAAAAAAATCCCATGAAACAGTTTGTACTTGACCTGTGCCACTTGCAGGGTTTCCACTATTTTGCCAAGTATTATTTTTGCCTATCCATATTTTACCAGTATCGGCATCAAATGCCATTTGAAATATATCACCTTGTGCCAATGAGGAATAACTTGTTGATGAACTATTATAAAAAAATCTTCCGTCAGCAAGATAACCAACACTATTCGTGGTTTCGCCTGTAAATCTTGTATAAACATTTTCAATTTCATTTGCTAAAGCAATCGCAGTATCATTTTGAGAAACATTTAATCTTGCCTCAAAATACCATTTACCAGAACTAACTCCTGTAGTTCCTCTTTGCATACCATAAACAACATCACCACTAACTTTTAAATTACCTTCTGAGTTTGTCTGTCCGTCTTTATCAACTGCATTTAAAGTAGCAAAGTTATTGGTCGGTGTATCTAGCATTTGGTCAGTAGATGCTAAATTCGTAGGAGTAAAGTTATTACCATTACCCGATTGGTCAGCACCTAAACTACCACTGTTTTCAAAATCTAAATAAAAACCATTCGTGCCATATGTTCCTGTGTATTCAATCGGTTTCCAGATACCACTATCTTCATCAAATTCACCAAAGTCAGTAGGGGATAATTGTTGTCCATCTATATTATATACTTCTGCTAAATAAATATCAGGTGATTGAGTACTAGCTTCAAAATTTCCACCAATAGATGTAATCTGATTTACATTCCAATTTAGATTGGCATTTTGACTTGGATAAGTTGTATAAAAGTTAGTGGTTGTGACTTGTGTTCCATTGAGATAAAATTTTACTCTATTAGAAGCAGTGGCTTGTGTTGTATCATAAGCCACTACTATATGATACCAAGCAGAAACATCTCTAAATAATGGTGAAAAAGATAAATTCATACCACTACTATCTTGTATTAAAAGTTGGTCAGGTGTTGGACTGCCTGAATTACGAAAGGCTATTGCAAAATAAGTTCCTGCACTTGGTCTGCTTTCAAAAATCATATTTTCTCTGGTTATAACCTTTGATCTTTTAACCCAAAAACTTATTGTAAACTTTTGTCTATCGGTTGTTGATGAAGGGGTGCGAGTTAAATAAGAACTATCAACAGTGCCATTAAATCTAAGGGAATTATCAATGAGATATTGACTATCTCTAACCGATGTTCCGCCTACTCCTGCGAAAGGCATCTTACAACTCCTCGGGGAACTCGGCTAAGGGTCGGGTAAAGGTTCCGTTTTCTTGTTCGGTATATTCGTACAATGCTTTCAATTCATCAACAGTCGTACAAGCATTAATCTGTGTTTCCATTTCATTAGACTTTGATCGAACATTAGCTCGATAGGTAGCGATGTCTGTGGGAACAGAATAACTAGCAACCTCAGTTGCTTTGACTACATGCCAATCAGTCGGTGCAAGTAGTCCACCTGCTTGTGCTTTAATCTTGGCAATCTCTAATCCTTTCAGTCCGTATGATTTAATATCACCCACTGCTTTGTTATCTGGTATTTCATCACCTTCAACAAAGAGAACATCATCTAAAGGTTTAGGAGTAGCTGTTCCATACACTCCCACAACAGCACCGTTGCTAAAGCTATAAGAAACATCTGTATTAATGTAATAGGCTTCGTCTTTTTTATTGGTGTTATCCACCTGTACCTCGTAGATACCGATTGCTTCTCTTTCATTGTTACTCCATAAAGTAAAAATAGATTTGGGATATTGATTCTCACCAATCGTAATTCCTTTATTGGAATTAACGATTTTAATAAACTGATTATTTTCTACTAAAGCAAACATTAGGCGATTCCTATACTTCTTCCTGCTTCGAGCATATTCGTACCATCACTTCTAAAAATTAATAAATCTTTTCCCCCTGCTGTAGTTGTCAACGTAGGAGCCGTTGCTCCGTTGAACTTGTAGACAGAATTGAACGTCAGGGTTCGTGAACCGGTGCCATCTTGAATAATGAGAATAGAATAAAAACCACCATCTACCATATTAGTCGGTGCCGCTAAAGTACGATTCCCTCCCAAAGTTACTTGACAGGTTGGATTATCAAAGACATTCCAATTGATTGTAGCACCATCAGTTAAAGTGCCTGTGGGAAAATAGACAGCATTATTCATACTAATCGACGTGTCGGTCGAAACACACTGCATTGAATCAACTTTAAGGATACTCATGGTTGCTTATAATATAACGAAAGTGGCACCACTTTCAATTGTAATTGTTCCTGTTACTGAAAAAGGTCCTGCGACCATACCATTCTCATCAGCCTCCACGGTCACGTTGACGACCGATTGTCGGTTAATGGTATAAAACTGTGATCCTAAAGATTCGGAAGTCACACTATTATTGGTAGGACTACCGATGGATAAGACATCTCCGAGCACGACTCCTGAAAAAGTGTCCGTGGCCAGTGGAGCGGACGTAAAGGTAATTTGATTAGAAGAGATCATATAAGCATCTCGAGGGTATTGATAAATACCTGAAATACTCACAATTAGATTTTGCTCTGTTTGAGGGTACACAGGCTCCGTGCCATTGGTTAAATTAAAAGTAACGGTGCTTCCGTCAAAGCTTGAAGATATATCATCTAAGATAATATATTGTCCTGTTAGGGGTTCTTGTCCGATGTAGGGCATTTTATACCTCTGGTTTCTCTGGGAATACCACAGCTTCAACATCTTCTACTGTAGTTAATCCGTTAGTAATATCTCTTAATGCTTGTCTATAAGTCGTCATCTCTGCACTCATGGTTACATCTGAGTTTGCAGTCCAATCAGTTTCTGCTAATAATGCGTTTCTTTTATTTCTTAGATTAGTTAAAGCAAAATCTAATTTACTTGGAGTTGGATTTGCATCTCTCCATGCTTTTTCTTGTGCTTCTAAAGCTGTTTCTTGTTCTACTGTTAAGTCAACAACAACACCATTAATAATTTGATTCCTTGCCATGTTAATTTTTAACTCCGTATAATGAGTAAACTCCTTTTACATTTCCTGTACTTGCTTGTAATTTAACATAATTAATTACATCAGTATTTCTATGTTCAAAACTACCATTGTAAGTATATGCTTCACCACCCGCATTCATGTGAGTATATAAAAAGTTAATATATTTATATCCCTCATAACCTAGAGAGTTTAAAAATATATTTCCACTTCCTCCCGCAGTTCCATCACTGTGTGCAGAACCTAATTGAGCATATCCCGCATTTGAAACTGTTGCTTGGTCTTGTCCACTTGAACTTCCACCATATAAATTTTGAAAAAACTGTGTTCTTCTTGTATCACCAATGAAAGAACTTCCATTGTCATGTGATAAATATAAACGCATTGTTGCATTATTACTTTCCATAAATTGTTTATGACAAAGAATATAATAATGTTTGTATGTGCTTGTTACTATAGAACTATTCCAAACTACAGCACTTGTTCCACTTAAAGCATTTACTGTATTAAGAAGAGCCATATCAGAAGCACCACTCACAGTACCAGTAAAGGCATAATTGTCCGCTAAGTCTAGCTTTGTATTATCAACAGCGTCATTGGCTAAAGCTGCTGTGGGTAATGTTGTGAGTGCCATGGTCTATGCTCCTATTAATCTAAATCCTTGAAAAAAACTAGTTGATGACAATACATCACCATTACTTCCAGCCGTTGTTTGTATGTATACTTCTATATAGTCACCAGCACTTAAATCAACTATTTGCCAAAATCCCTGTGATTGGTCTCCATCAACAACATCACGATTTACATGCGACCATTGACTGCTAGGCGATAGTATAGAACCATTTTTATATAATGTAATAGTATAACGACCTAATTGATTACCTAAAAAAGCATGAACAAGAAAAAAATACTTGCCACCTTTACCGCTTGGTACTGTAAATTTGTTTGAAGCAAAAGCATTATCACTATCAAATTGCTCACTATCCCAAGGAACTTTTACAAAAGTATCATTAACTAAATCAAAATTACTAGACAGTCTTACATAGAAATTAGGCGTATTCTGAATCCCACCGACACTTTGAACAGAAGAAGCTAGACCTGAACTTGCAGTAAAGCTTCCCGCACCATCGGAGGTGATGATCGAGTTATCTCCACCGTCAGCGAGTATGTTTACTTTGATCTTACTTGTCATTTATACTCCTATTAATTTGTATCCTGATAAAAAAGTTCTAATTCCACCATCTATACCAGCTATTCGACCAGTACCAGAACCGACATTAATGTAAACATACAATTCAATGTAATCTCCTACTGATAAATTAAAAATTCCAGAAGTGTAACTAGTGTTTTGTGCCCACCAACTTGCATTAGGATTATTATCTGAATAAGATATATTACTTCCATTTTTATAAATATAAAGATAATGGTCTCGTAAATTACTAGCAAGACCATCGGTATTACCCATAACTGCTTGACCAGAAATTTGATAAACACCAGCTTGTCCAGAGGGTACAGTAAATCTATTATTGGTTGTATCAAAAGCAGAATGTGTGTCTATTTGAGAAGCGTTAAGATCAACTTTGGTTGTAGTTTCATCTGTAATAAATTGAAATCCAGAACGATAACCTAGAAAAGCTGGAGTATTCTGAGGGAACCCTGAACCGAGAGTCACGGACCCTGAACCGTCACTACTGAGCAACGTATTATTGCCTGTGTCTTTAATGGTGTTGACTAAGATGTTGCTCATTATACTCCTATTAATTTAAATCCTGTAAAAAAAGAAGCAATATCTTGAGACGCACTACCTCCAACAACGGGATTGTTTGCTCCAAAATTTGCATAAACCTCTATGTATTGTCCTACTGATAAATTAAAAGTTGCAGAAGCAAATATATGTGAATTTCTTAATTGATTGTCCGCTGTTTGTAATTGATTGGTAATTGATTCTCTATTGCCATTTTTATAAAAAGCTAAACTGTAATATTCTGCTGTTCCATTATCAGCCGTACATCTTAACATAGCAGAAAAAAAATATTTACCTGCTTTAGCAGAAGGAACTGTAAATTTTGAATCAGCAAATGCATTATCTGTATCATAATACTCATTAGTAAAAGTTACTTTTGTCCAAACACCATCACTTATAGATTGAGTGCTTGTTTTATCTACTTTGAAAGCCGGAGTATTCGCAAGACTACTCGGTGTCGTAGTTACATTCGGACCAAAAGCAATCGTGGTAGTATTATCTCCACCAATCGTCAAGGTACTCGAAGCATTACTGCTTAACGTATCGAGTTGTTCTACTTCTAAAATACTGGTCATATGATCACCAAGGTTGAGGTAGCAGGAATAGTAATCGTGTTACCTGCTGCTACAGTTATTGTTCCTACCAGTGAGCAATTTCTATTGGCAGGTAAAGTTAAATCATTGAATGTCTGTTGATTGTTTTGAAAGAATTGAGGAGCACACGCTGTGCCTTGCACGGTGCTTGGTGTTGGGCCCACAGATTCTAAAGTTTGTTGTAAGTAGACCACGTAACAAGTATCACTTGCAGAGATAGTTCCCCCTAAGTTTAATTGAAGTCCACTATTGGAAATTGTATAAGTGTTCGGATTCTGCCTCACCTCATTGACGAACAAAGCCAAATCTTCAGGTACGGTGACTTGGCGGTCAAGTGTGTAAACAGAACCACCATCACCAGTAATCTGTTGACTGGTTAGACTTGCAAAATTATTGCGAGGAGCTGCACCGATATAAGCCATTAGCTAACATCATCCATTGAGGAAACATTGACATCGCAGTCTCCTGAGGATGATGAGCTTTGAGCTTTAATCTTCCCTGAGGCTGGTAAAACAACTTTTCCAGAGATGACCTCCAAAGATGAGTTTTGTGGAATAGCAGCATTCTTAACTAAGAATTGTTCATTGGCTCCTGTACCGTCAGGATCAATTTTAACGGAAACGTTGATGGAGGCACTACCAGTATTAGAACACAATAACCCAATAATTACCTTTTTATTGGTTGTAGTAAAAATGGTTGTAAGGGTAGCGTCTGATAAGCTTGCCCCATTAAATAAGAAATTATTTGCCATATGTTTTATGCGACCTCTCTGTCATCAACTTCAGTCCATACATTTGTAGCAGAATCGTCGACTTCTGTCCATGTATTTGTATTGCTATCATCGACGGGTGTCCAAGCGTTCGTGACTCCCGGGACCACAGGTGACCAAGCAATAACACCCACACCTCCTTGAACAACACTTAATTCGACACCAGTGACTTGAATAATTGATTCAATTTCAATAGTAACACTGCCTTGAGCAGAACTGATTGCTTCCCCTGTTACAGGGACATCGGCTCCTGCTTGACCTTCGGCAGTTCCTTGGACAATTGTTAATGATATGCCTGTTAAAGTGACTAAGGCAGAACCTGTAACCGTTTCATCGCCGATCGCTGTATTGAGGGATTCACCTGTGACGGATACATCAGCATTAGCTGTAATGGTGACACTATTTTGAGCTACGGATAATGCTTCTCCTGTGAGCGTAACATTAGCATTACCTGTTACATTTTCATCACCGATTGATAAGGTTAAATCTTCACCTGTGACGGATACTACAGCGGAACCTGTAACGACAGAATCACCAATAGATGTTTCTATTAAAGCTTCTGCACCAACGACAATGGTTGTTTGACCATCAGCAACAATACTATAAGGACCAATTGCTGTGGACATGGCCTCGCCTGTTGGGAAAGCAGTAACATCAGGTAGTTGAACAGCAACATCACCTTGTGTTGAGGTAATTTCTTCTCCTGTGACAGAAGCAATAGCTCCCGCATCAACAGTGACACTTCCTTGAGTAGAACTTAAACTTTCACCTGTTAAGGATACATTGGCATTACCAACAACAGTTTCATCACCTATAGCTGTGGTTAATGCTTCACCTGTGACAGATACAATTGCGGATCCTGTAACGGTAGCAGTTCCTTGAGTAGTAGATAATTCTTCACCTGTAACAAGAGCAGTCGCTGCTCCTGAGGCAACAGCTGTTCCTTGAGTAAGAGTTAACGCTTCTCCTGTTAAAGTAACAACAGCATTTCCGATAACGGTTTCATTACCAATCGCTGTAGAGAGTTGTTCACCTGTTAGGCTAACAATAACATCGACTTGTGCTATTCCACCTTGAGCAGCGAAAGCGTCTTCCGCAAATGAGAGTCTTCCAAAAAACATAGCCTTATCCTAGGGCTATGGATGCTACCAAAGTTGAATCGTGAGGTTGTTCTGCAGGTTGTGTGCAGAACACATCCTTAGTCCCTGCACCAAAGTTTACAAGATTATTAGAGTTGGAGGAAGTAAGAACTGCATCTCGTTGAAAGGTTGTGCTTCCTGTTAAAGTACCAACACCGACTTCAAAATCTGTTCCAGACTGATCGGAGATACAATAAAAGGTTGAGTTGCTAGTGCCGATGGCTGCACTAAAAGCTTGAAAGCCGTCCTCAGCTCCTGCTAATGTAAAATCGCCTGTTCCAGTTGTTGTACTGGTCTCTTTAACTCTATCCGCTACAACAAATGCCACGAACTACTCCTTAGGATATTCTTAGGATTGCGTTTGAAGCGTCAGCTGTTGGGAATTGAATTGTAAAAGTTCCTGATGTTGAAGTTTTTACTGCACCAAAATCTAAAACCATTACTGCTGCATTTGTGTTTGTTGTTGCAGAAGTATTGGAGTTATAGATAACGGCTGCTTGTGCTGAAATTGTAGCACTGGTAAAACTTAAATCACTGAAATCAATAAATGCTGTTGCACCTGTACCCGCAGCACCAGCATTAGTTAAAGTACCACCACCTGCAGAGTAAGTTCCTGAAGCACTAACT
>Ga0208019_1001983_pt1 | contig 10541 bp, 19 predicted proteins | sample CB_VirMetaG_5_FD_184540 | JGI IMG/M metagenome (GOLD analysis project Ga0208019, IMG submission 184540) | Freshwater to marine saline gradient viral communities from Chesapeake Bay - CB_1508_1D Viral MetaG (SPAdes) (version 4) | ecosystem: Environmental > Aquatic > Marine > Coastal | place: USA... | reverse complement strand
AAGAAGATAAGGTAATTTATAAATGGTAAACGAACCTTTACACTTTATAATTCTAGCAGAAAGGAACAAAAGTGGGGCAGAAAAAATGGGCATACCTTCCCCCCCGGTGCGTAGATCTATATGGGGGGGATCCTCACAATTTTTTTGCAGAATTTTCATTAATGGTTTATAGTGAAAACAAATCGGAAACATAACTGAAAGGAAACATATGTCTAATGGACCGACACACAGTAACAGAACTTTCAAGCTCATGAGAACCACAACTCTTTCAGAGGGTGAATATATCATTGAGACTTGGGAAGGTTCTAACTACGATAAAAACACTAAGCAAAGAACCTCCGTACCTGGAGCTCTAGATATTAAAATTTATAACAAGGATCCATCCAAGGAATACAACAAAGGTGATGCTGTTATATTTTTTAGAGTGTTTGAGAATGATAAATCTGGCCAGGGAAATATTCCCCAGTATCAGCAATCGGCAGCAGCCAAATCTGACGAGCCAGTCAATTTAGCAGCAGAAAGAGCTAATGACCTTGATGACGAAATCCCCTTCTAAAAAAAGGATCGTTAAACCTCCTCTGGATCGTTTCGGTGGTATTCGAGTGGTTCAGAGAAGGTTAAAAAAATCCGAAGTGATTGAACACAACAAAGAAAATGTTGCTCAAGAATTAATAGATCTTGCAACAGTATCGATTGACGATATTGTTTATTGGGATGATCAAGGCAATGTCCATGTTAAAGATCCAAAGAATATTCCTAAAGCAGCAATCAAAGCAATTAAAAAAATTAAAGTTACTCCGACTAAGGCTGGTCCTCAGTTGGAAGTAGAATTACATGATAAAGTTTCAGTATTAAGAACTCTAGCTAAAGCATCTGGATTATTAGAAAACCATGAAGATGTAGAGAGACCTTCAGTAGTTGGTATTGTGATGCATGGGCCAGAGCCAACTATAATAGAGGCAGAGGAGGTGGAAGATGAAAAATCGGATAGTAACACCCCAGGAGATAGATCGGATCCAGGTGGTGATGTTGAAAAAGAAACTGAGTGATAAGGATTGTGCAAGAATTATTAGTCGTTCAGTTAATGATTGGAAAGATATAGCAAGAGGAAAGAAAACAGAAGATCCAAGTAGGATTGAAAGTTATTTAGAAAGATTAGAACGAGCATGAATGTATTAAGTTTATTTGATGGAATGTCTTGTGGTCAAATAGCATTAAATCAATTAGGTATTAAAGTTGATAAATATTATGCAAGTGAAATCGATAAGTATGCAATAACAATAACAAAAAAAAATTTCCCTAATACAATACACTTAGGTGATGTAACTAAAGTTAAGGCAGAAGATTTAGAACCTATAGATTTATTAATGGGTGGTTCGCCATGCCAGGGCTTCAGCTTTGCTGGTAGACAATTAAATTTTAATGATCCTAGAAGTGCATTGTTTTTTGAATTTGTAAGGTTGTTAAAAGAATGCAAACCTAAATATTTTTTACTTGAAAATGTTAGGATGAAAAAAAAATATCAAGATGTTATTAGTGAGCATTTAGGTGTTGAACCTATTATGATTAATAGTGCATTAGTATCAGCTCAGAATAGAGTTAGATTATATTGGACTAACATCCCTAATATTATTCAGCCTCAAGATAAAGGTTTAATGTTAAAAGATATTTTAGAATTTAAAGAAAATATAGGAACCCTTTTAAAAAATCCAGAACGATTAAAAGAAAGATCTAGCTATTGGCAATTTGATCCTAGTAATAAAGGATATAACTCTCAACAATATCGTATTCGTAAATTAGATAAACCTAGTGGAACTCTTGCTGCTAGTGGATCATCAATACCACAAGTTTATTGTGTTGCATTAACAGAACGAAGAACTGAAGAGGCAAAACAAATTAGAAAAGAACATAAAAAAAAAACTGGTAAAGATTTTAGTCCTAGAAGAGCAAAAGAATTAGTAGAAAGAAAAGATGGTAAAAGTAATTGTTTAACTACAAGTTTAACTAAAGAACATATTTTAAAAATAAGAGATAAATCTAAAACTGTTAGAAGTGGTGGTAGAGGTAGTTACGACAGACATGAATGGGATAGTGTTGGTAATAAAGATACAGAATTATATTATAGAAAGTTAACACCAACGGAATGTGAAAGATTGCAAACTGTACCAGATGGTTATACTGAAGGTGTATCTAATACTCAAAGATATAGAATGTTAGGTAATGGATGGACTGTAGAAGTAATTAAACATATATTAGGTGAGATTAGATGAGTGATGCAATAACAAATTTAAATCTAGATTTTTCAACATCACCTACAGTCTGGAAATTTTTACAAGATAAAAGTTTTGTTAGAGGTTTAATGGGACCAGTTGGATCTGGTAAATCTTATGCTTGTGCAGCAGAGATTATGCTCAAAGCTGTGAGCCAGGTACAAAGTCCGAGGGATGGGATCAAGTATTCTAGGTTTGTAGTTGTGCGTAATTCTTATCCCGAACTTCGGACAACTACTATTAAAACATGGCAAGAGTTGTTTCCAGAAAACATTTGGGGACCATTTAGATGGAGCCCACCCTTAACGCATCATATTAAATTACCACCTAGAGACGGAGCTCCAGGAATAGACTGTGAGGTTATATTCTTAGCTCTTGACCAGCCTAAAGATGTTAGAAAATTATTATCGATGGAACTTACCGGTGCGTGGGTTAACGAGGCCAGAGAATTACCCAAGGCCGTTATCGATGGTCTTACGCATCGTGTTGGTCGTTATCCCACCTTATCAGATGGAGGAGCAAAACCCTGGAGAGGTATTATTATGGATACGAACCCAATGGATGATGATCATTGGTGGTATCGATTATCTGAAAAAGAAAAAATGTCTGGTCAGTATGCATGGAAGTTTTATAAACAGCCAGGTGCCGTCATTGAATATACTAAAGATGATTTACCAGAAAACCCGGAGGCTAATGGATTTATTTATAGTGCTAAGAAGTGGTGGATGGCAAATCCTAAAGCAGAGAATAAAAAAAATTTACCGACTGGTTATTACGAACAAACTTTACTTGGAAAGAATATTGATTGGATAAGATGTTATGCCCAGGGCCTTTACACTTATGTCCAGGAAGGTAAACCTATTATTAGTGAGTACGATGACAATATGATGGCCACAGAAAATCTTGAGCCAGATCCATCTGTACCTATTCAAGTTGGTGTTGACTTTGGTTTAACTCCAGCAGCAATCTTTGGACAAAGACTTCCTAATGGAAGATGGGTTATACTTCATGAGCTTGTAACTTTTGATATGGGATTAGAAAGATTTGGTACAATGTTAAAATCAGAACTCGCAAGTCGATTTCCAAAATTTGATGTTCTAGTGTGGGGAGATCCAGCCGGGCAAAAGAGAGATGAGATTTATGAAGTAACTGCATTTGATCATTTAAGATCTATAGGTCTAACTGCTAGACCAACTGCAACGAATGATTTCAAAGTAAGACGAGAGGCCGGTGCAATGCCAATGAATAGATTGATTGATGGTAAGCCTGGTCTATTAATTGATCAAAGATGTAAAAGACTTCGTAAAGCATTGAGTGGAGGTTATCACTTTAAAAGAGTACAAATATCTGGAGCTGAACGATACAGAGATCAGCCAAACAAGAATGAGCATTCCCATGTCGGTGATGCTTATATGTATTTATTATTAGGTGGTGGTGAACACAGAGCTTTAACAAGAGGACATAATCCTAAGTTTAGGCAATCAGTCGCAACTACAGATTTTGATATATTTGCATGAGTAGTAAATCTAAAATTAAAGGTACAAGAGTGGAAAGAAAAATAGTAAAACTATTTGAGGACCTGGGTATTAAAGCGAGGAGGCAGCCATTGTCTGGAGCCTTGCAAGATTTCCCCCATGATGTCCAGGTCCAACTACTTGGTGGATTAAATTGTGAAGTCAAAGCAAGGAAAGATGGAAAAGGTTTTGCAACTATAAAAAGATGGAAAGGTTCGGCAGATCTATTAATAATGGTTGAAGATTATGATGAACCTTGTGTATTAATGAATTGGAGATTATGGCAACAGATAGCGAAGATACTAAAAGAAAATGGAGAGTAAAAGTTTGGTTAACAAACGAAATGCAATTAGAAACAGAAGTTGTTTTAGAGTGTACAGAAAGGAAATTGAAACAGTTATGTTTCCCTAAAAGATTTAGATTAACATATGAACCTATCGACACTTGAAAATATTTTTGGAATAAAGGGAGCTAGAGATCCGTTAACTGTATTACCATTTAAATCTTATTTACTTACCTTGATGGATCTCCACCCGGAGGACCAGGCTAATATAAATCAAATCCCAAACTACTTTAACTACTTAGATAAAGCAGCCAGATCTGGTTATGCTTACACAGTCATCAATGAAAAAGGAAAACCAATAGTTTGTTTTGGTGTAGCTCCTCAATGGCCAGGAGTTGCAGAATTATGGTTGATCCCTGATATGAAATTAATTTTTAAACATAGACTACAATTTCATAAAGGTGCAAAAAAATTTATGGAGATGTGTGCTGATGAACTTAACTTACATCGGATCCATGTAACAGTTAGTGCTCGAAATGTTCGGGCTATCAAATGGATTGAAAGAATATATTTTAAAAGAGAAGGTGTATTAAAAAAATATACTTTCGATAAAAACGATATGATAATGTATAGTAGAATATTTGAGAGGTAATAATGGGAAGTTTATTTAAGACACCAAAGTACGAACCACCTAAAGAAATGGCTACAGCTAATAAGTTGTTAGACGAAAGAGATGCTAGAGCTGAGGCAGCAGAGAAAAAAGAAAAAAGACAAATAGCTGCTAAGTCAAGAGCTCGAAGAGCTGGAGGTCGATTATTATTTTCTCAAGAAAGAGCTATTCCACAATTAGGGGTGGGAAGTAATTTAGCTAGTGTTCAATCATATTCAAGAAACCCTTATGAAGATGAAAGGATGGTGTAATTATGGGTGGTGTTCCAATTATAGGTGATGCTGTAGAAACAGTAACAGAAGTAATTACTGGAGGTGGTGCTAAAAAAAGAACTACTGAAACTCGAGCAACAGAGACTACTAAGAAAACTGATCCAGAGGCTAAGAAAGATGTAACTAGAACTTTACGAAGAGCTGCATCAAGAACTCGAAGAGCTGGTAGAAGTTTAGTTGGTGGTAGATTAATACCTACTCCTGGAGCTCAAGCTGGTACAGATTTAAGTCCAATTAGAAATCCAAGAGACAGCTCAACATTAGGATCTTAATCATGGCTGAGAGAAAACCTCAAAAGTTTGTGAGAAATCCTAGACATCGAGATTTAGAAAAAGAAAAAAAGGAAAGACAAAATAATAATGGCTAAAGAAGGTTATCATAAAACTAAATCTGGAAAGATGGCTAAGAAGGGTTTGTATTATTACATGAACCGAAAAAAGGCAGCCGGTACATCGAAACCAAAATCTAAATCAACAATTTCTGATGAGGCCTACAAAAATATGAAAGCTGGGTTTCCTAAGAAAAAAAGAAGGGAAGGATTAATTTAATGTATAAAATGAAAATGAAAGCAAAGACATCTAAACCAAAATCAAAACCGACTTATAAAAAAACAAAACCATCAAATAAAAAGAAGGGTTACTAATGATTATATTTGGTCATACTCCAAGAGAGTGGAGACGAAGAGCTCTTAACAATAAAGCATTAATTGTTTCTCACATAGTGATGTTTATTTTGGGAGGAATAATTTTTTAATGGGATTTTCTAAAGAACATAAAAATCCAAGTGGTGGATTAAATCAAAAAGGAAGAGACTACTTTAAAAAAACAGAAGGTAGTAATTTAAAAAGACCAGTTAAGTCTGGAACTAATCCACGAAGAATTTCTTTTGCTGCTAGATTTGGTGGCATGGCTGGACCAGAAAAAGATAAACAAGGTAAACCAACAAGATTAAGTTTAGCTCTCAAGGCCTGGGGTTTTGGATCTAAACAAGCTGCAAAAAATTTTGCACAAAGAAATAAGGAAACTGCATAATGCATTTAAAACCAACACAAGTATTAGATAGATCTAACAAAGCATTCACTAGAAAAGAAATGTGGAGAACGATCTATGAGGATTGTTATCGTTATGCATTGCCTCAAAGAAATTTATATGAAGGTTACTACGAAGGGAATGTTCCTGGACAAAATAAAATGAACATGATCTTTGATAGTACAGCTATTCATTCTGTACAAAGATTTGCAAATAGAATTCAATCTGGTTTATTTCCTCCATACAAAAAATGGTGCAGACTAGAACCAGGTAATGAAATCCCACCAGAGAAAAGAGCTGAAGTACAATCAGCCTTAGATATTTATTTAGATAAAATGTTTAGTGTACTAAGACAATCTAATTTTGATTTAGCTATTGGTGAATTTTTATTAGATCTTTCTGTAGGTACTGCTGCAATGTTAATTCAGCCTGGCGATGATTTAAATCCAATTCAATTTACTCCGGTTCCTCAATACTTAATTGCATTAGAAGAAGGACCAAATGGAACTGTAGATAATGTTTATCGTAAATATAAATTAAGAGCTGAAACTATTTCAAGAGAATTTCCAGATGCAAAAATTCCAGATGTATTACAAAGACAGATAGATGATAAACCTCAAGAGATGATAGAACTTATTGAGGCTGTTGTTTATGATTTAGATCGAGGTGATTATTGTTACCATATATTACATGAAAAATCTAAAGAGGAATTAGTATTTAGAAAAATAGAACAAAGTCCATGGATTGTAAGTAGATATATGAAAATCCCTGGAGAAGTTTTTGGTAGAGGTCCATTAGTAACTGCATTACCAGATATTAAAACTTTAAATAAAACTTTAGAATTACTTTTAAAGAATGCTAGTATTGCTTGTGCTGGTGTTTATACAGCAGCAGACGATGGAGTAATCAATCCATCTAATATTCGTATTCAACCTGGATCTATTATTCCAGTTGCTAGAAATGGTGGACCACAAGGTGCATCACTAGCTCCATTACCAAGATCTGGAGATTTCAATGTATCTCAAATTGTTATCAATGATTTAAGAATGAATATTAAAAAACAATTACTTGATGATACTTTACCACCAGACAATATGTCTGCGAGATCAGCTACAGAGATTGTAGAAAGAATGAAAGAACTTGCTCAGAATATGGGTGCTGCATTTGGTAGACTTATAACTGAGACTATGGTTCCAATCATTCGTAGAACACTCTTCATCATGGATCAGAAAGGTCTGATCCAGCTCCCTTTGAAGGTTAATGGGCTCCAAGTAAAAGTTACTCCGGTGAGCCCATTGGCAAAAGCACAAAACTTAGATGAAGTAAATGAAGTTATGCAATTCTTTCAAATTGCTAATGCTCTTGGTCCAGGTGGTGTTGCTGAAATTAAACCAGATGCTATTGCAACTTATGTTGGAGATAAACTGGGTATACCTTCAGAACTTAGAACTTCACCAGAAGAGAAACAACAAATCATACAACAGAGTATGCAGATGTTATCTGCTCAAGGTATGATGCAAGGAGGTGGACCAGCTCCAGGACAAGCTGCACAACCCACACAACAAGAACCGGTAGAGGCTGTAGAAGAACAACTTAGATCATGAAACAAGGCTGGGATGGAATAGAATTTTTAGATGTTAAATCTAAAAGTCAAACTAAAGACACAGAATTAGAAACTAACAAAGCATTTGCTAGAACTTTTGAAACTGAAGAAGGAAAAAAAGTTTTACAGTTTCTAATAAATAAAACTTTACAACAACCAACATGGATACCTGGTGGTGATAATAGTTATGGTTATGCTAGAGAAGGGCAAAACAGTATCATCAGAGAAATCCAACAACGCATAGAGAGGGCTAAACAATGAGCAACGAAAATATAGAACAAAACCAAGGTGACGGATTAATTGCTAATACTGCACCACAAGAAGAGCAACAAGCTCCTAATCCAGAGGAAAGTTATGTTCCTCATTTAGAAGATGATAATAGAGATCAAACTGTAGAACAAGCGAAAGCAGAAAATGAAAAGAAAGTTTTAGAGAAACCAGAGTATATTGAAAATAAATTTTGGGATCCAGAAAAAGGAGTGAAGATTGAAGATCTAAGTCACTCTTACAAAGAACTACAAAAACAATTTTCTATGGGTAAACACAAAGCTCCGTCTGAGTATGATTTATCTGTAATGGAAGATGTTGATGTAGATAATGATCCTTTAGCAAAAGAATTTTTAGATTGGGCCAAAGAGAATAAACCTACCCAAGCTGCATTCGATAAACTTGTAGGAACTTTTAAAACATTGTCACAGCAACAAGCTGAGGCAGAAAGTATTAGTATTGAACAAGAGACCAAAGCTCTTGGACCAAATGCAGATCAAATCATTAATGGTATTAAGACTTGGGGACAAGGATTAGTAGCTAAAGGTGTATGGTCAGAACAAGATTTTGACGAATTTAAAGTATTTGCTGCAACAGCTAATGGTATTAATGCATTAAATAAAATCAGAAAATACTATGGTGAACAAACAATTCCAACTGCACCAGTAGATGTAGATGGAGCTGCAAGTAAACAAGAACTTTATGAAATGGTAGCAGATCCTAAATATAAAACAGATCCAGCATATAGAAGAAAAGTTGAAGAACAGTTTGCTAGAGCTTTTCCAGGTAAAGTTAATAACGAAGATTTTTAATTTAGGTACTTGATAATTTTATAGAATTCGACTATCCTTATAGACGAAGATAACCAAATTTATAAATGGCCTTCTGGCTGGTGAGCAAAGACACCATTTTTGTCAGCCGGGCTTTACCCCGACAACTGCAAGTTAAGTAAAAAAAAAATGTGTTAACAAAGGAGATAAAAGTATGGCACAATCAATAACAAATGCTTTTGTCACTCTGTTCGATGCCGAGGTAAAACAAGCCTATCAAGGTGAAAGCTCACTTTTAGGTGCTGTAAGGCTAAGACAAGGTGTACAAGGCAACACTTACAAATTCCCTAAATTAGGGAAAGGTAGTGCGACTGCTCGTATCCCTCAGACAGATGTAACTCCATTGAATGTTACTTATTCACAAGTAACTGCGACTATGAGTGATTACAATGCTGCTGAGTATTCTGACATCTTCCATCAAGCAAAAGTAAACTTTGATGAAAGACAAGAATTAGTACAAGTAGTATCTAAAGCAATCGGTAGAAGAATGGATCAACTTATCATTGATGGGTTAGATGCAGCATCTTCACCTTCAACTGTAGCAAAGACAGTAGTAACTTCTGGATCAGCAGCAGCATCTAACTTAAATGTTGGAAAGCTAATTGCTGCTAAGAAAGCTCTTGATGCAAAGAATGTCCCGTTTGACGACAGACATATCATTGTTCATGCTAATAACCTTTCTGGTTTATTAGGTGATGAGAGAGCAATCTCTGGAGACTATGCTGCTGTAAAAGCTCTAGTGTCTGGTGAGATCAATACTTTCTTAGGTTTCATGTTCCATGTAATTGGAGACAGAGACGAAGGAGGTCTACCATTATCAACTAACGACAGAACAACTTTTGCGTTCCATAGATCTGCAATCGGTATGGCTGTGAATATGAACCAGAAAACTGAGATCAATTATGTTCCAGAGAAAACTTCTTTCTTGGTGAACTCTATGTTCTCTGCTGGTGCCGTAGCTATCGATGACGAAGGTATCGTAAAAGTAACTTGTGACGAAAGCTAATAGAGGAGGATAATAATATGGCTTATACTAAAGACAACTTACAACCAATAGGTGGTCAAGCTAAAGCTGGTAATGCTCCTCAAATGTGGAGTTACACAGCACCTGGTACTGATGCTATTGCTGACATTAATACTACTGGCTATTTTAATAATGCTAGTGATGTATTAAAAGTTGGTGATTTAATTCATGTATGGGATAGCTCTGTACCAACTTCTACTTTAGTTACTGTTTTAAGTAACGCAAGTGGAGTTGTGGATGTATCTGATGGAACAGCTCTATCAGTTGCAGACGCAGACTAATAACTAATACTGGGGAGGCCCTTCGGGCCTCTTCACTAATTAGAGGAATTAAATGGCAAGTGGAGATACAAATGTTTCAATCTGTAACCAAGCATTAGTGCTATTAGGTTCAGATACAATTTCATCGTTTAGTGATACTACTAATGATGCTGCTGTAGTTTGTAATCAAATTTACGAGACAGTTAAGAAACAAGCATTATCATTATACCCTTGGTCTTTTGCTTTAACTAAAGCACAATTAGCAAAATCTTCAACTACACCAATTAACGAATGGGCATATCAATATGTAATGCCTTCAACTGCAATATCATCTACACCTTTACAAGTTTATAATTCAAGCTCGACAAGAGTATTACCAATACAAAATTACGAAATTGTTTACACTTCATCTGGACCAGCGATTGCTACTAATGAAGAAAATATTTACATTGATTATATCTCAAGTGTAATAACAGAAGGATTGATGCCTTCATATTTCGTGCAGCTACTCGTTTATATG
>Ga0208019_1001981_pt1 | contig 10546 bp, 12 predicted proteins | sample CB_VirMetaG_5_FD_184540 | JGI IMG/M metagenome (GOLD analysis project Ga0208019, IMG submission 184540) | Freshwater to marine saline gradient viral communities from Chesapeake Bay - CB_1508_1D Viral MetaG (SPAdes) (version 4) | ecosystem: Environmental > Aquatic > Marine > Coastal | place: USA... | reverse complement strand
GTCACTCCTCAAAATCTCCCTAAAATTAAAGCGGCATGGGCAAACTATAAAAATACTAGAGCCGGACAAGAATACGGAAACCTACCAGGTCAGAAACCAATGGCATCCTTAGATAAAGATATGATGAATAAAATGGATCCAAAGATGAAAGCTAGAGTGCAAGATAAAAATGCACCTAGATTCCTAGGTTTTAAAATTGATAAAGATCAATCAATGCCTGACTATAACGATTAATACTTGCTCTAATTTCTTTTTATTGTTATACTTAATACATGATTACAGAACGATATGACTATGGCAGTCTGAAGCGCAAAAGCGTTGACGGACGTCGTATGTACTCTACGCCTGACGGACTTGCAGTGCCTAGTGTTACAACTATTTTAGATAAAACAAAACCTGAACAAGCAAAAAAAGCTCTACGTGAGTGGAAAAAGCGTGTAGGCGAAACTAAGGCTGCTGAGATCACAAAAGAAGCAGCAGGAAGAGGTACACGTATGCATGCTTGGCTTGAACAGTATGTAAAAGAAGATCGCATTGACGACCCAGGTAGCAATCCTTACAGTCAGCAGAGTCATAAGATGGCTAACATTATTGTTGAGCAGGGTTTGGACAAAATGCAAGAATGCTGGGGGACAGAAGTACCCTTATATTTTCCTCAAGTATATGCAGGAACTACAGACTGTTTGGGTGTTTATAACGGTAAGCCTGCGATTATTGACTTCAAACAAACTAACAAGCCTAAGAAAACAGAATGGATTGGTGACTACTTTATGCAGCTATGTGCATATGCCTCTGCCCATAACGAAGTGCATGGCACAGACATTCAACAGGGTGTAATCCTAATGTGTAGTAAGGACTTTCAGTTCCAAACTTGGGTAATTGAAGGTGAGGACTTTGCTGAATATAGTCGCCAATGGTGGACTAGGGTCGGTGAATACTACGGCGCTTAAATTAATAAATAGTATATAATAGGAGTTTAGCCGTGGCTGTAGTACAAATTTCAAGAATTCAACATCGTAGCGGTACAAGCGACAACTTACCACAACTTGCACGTGGTGAGATTGGTCTTGCTGTTGATACACGCAGAGTATATATTGGTAATGGTGGCTCAGGAGCACCAACTACAGAAAACTTAGAAATCCTTACTAATCGCAGTAACATTCTAGAAGTAAGTGAAACCTACACTTATAAAGATAGTCAAATTGGTTTTAGTGCACAGACAGGTGCAAGCGCAAGTAGTCCTATTGTTCGCACACTACAGAACAAATTAGATGATATTGCAAATATCAGAGACTTTGGGGCAGTAGGCGACGGCGAAACAGATGATACCGCTGCTATTAACAGAGCACTTTATGAACTCTTTGCACGTGAACAAATTATTCGTGTACGCAGAATGCTCTACTTCCCCGCAGGCAAATATCTAGTAACTGGACTGTTAAAGATTCCAAGTTTTGCATACCTAAAAGGTGAAGGCCCAGACAGTACAATTATCTACGGCAATGATGTAACTGAAAATGCTGTAGCACAGTTTGCTGACAGTAAACAACAGGTAGACGCTAGTGTTGGTAGTGGTACAGGCTTACCTCCACAATTTATTGTAATTGATGGCATGACACTGGAGTCTGGCGTAGATATTCCTGTACTACACATTGACCAAGCAGAAAGTTGTTATATCAATAACAGTAAGATTATTGGTCCAAGCAACAGTGCACCAAGTAGTGTAGGCAATGCAAATCCAGCAGTAAAAATTACAAGTACAGCAAGTTACACAACCAAACATATTAACTTCAAGAACTGTACTATTGGCAATCATGTATTTGGTGTTAACATTGACCACGATATGAATAGTGTGCACTTTGACAGTTGTAGATTTGAGCACTGTTTTAAAGGACTAAAGATTGGCGAGAATGTCACGGGACTTGCCCCAGCAATTAATGGACCAAAGAGTGTAAAGATTACAGGTAGTTTATTCGATGATATTTACAATAGAGGCATTCATGTTTACAATGGTGATAACGTAAGCAGTGCGTATAATCTATTTAAGGATGTAGCAAACAATAGTTTGGGTGCAGGCAATGCAAGCACACACGTAATTGATTTTGCAGCCGGTGTAAACAGTAATAGTTTTGGTGATAGTTTTGATCGCGGCGATGGTGATGTAACTACTTCAACCAAGCGTATCCAACTTACAAATGCGAACGCTGCATATGGAACTACACTTGAAATTGGTGCGTACAGCAGAACCTATAACAGTAGTGTAAGCCTAGCAAATAACACAACAGCAACAGCAACTGGAGTTAGCTTTGATGAAGATAGCGGTACAGAATATGCTGTCGAAATTGATTACCTAATTAGCCGTAACAGCAAGTATCGTCAAGGTAAACTACGTATTGTACAGGATGGCACTGCACAAGTATTAGATGATGACTTTACAGAGAACAACGGCGACGTTGGTGTAACATTTGACCTACTAAGCGACTCAGGCTTTACAAAGTTGCGTTACGCAACAGACAATCAAACAGCAGGTACACTTTACCTATCAGTAAGAAAACTCAGCACATAATATAACATGTGGGACAGCTCTATTCAAGATAGGCTTTCTATTTGGTTTACATTTAGAAAACGCCTAGACCGCTTGCCTTTTGAGCAAGCAGTACATGAAGTAAATAAATTTTGGTGGCGTGCACCTATAAGCAGTCAATACTACTGTTGTGACATGCCTGATCAGTGGCCGGATCCGTGGCAATTACTTGTGGAAAACCACTATGATAATATTGCTCGCGGGCTCGGAATGCTATATACTATAACTCTTACTAAGCACAATCCAAGTGTCAAGTTTCTATGCGTTCGTAGCAGAGAAAAAAGCTGTGAAGAGGCATTAGTATGGATAGAGCAAGGAAAATATGTGCTTAATTGGGATGTGGAAGTCAGAGTAAATAACACATTGCAATTAGAAGCATACCAAACAATAAACAGGATAGACGCACAGGAACTAATCAATAATGGAAATTCAAGTACAAAAGCGTAACGGTGAAAAAGAAAAATTAGAACTAGACAAGCTACACAAAGTCGTGTTTTACGCATGCGACGGTATTACAGGTGTTAGCGCAAGTGAAGTAGAGATCCGCAGCCATCTACAGTTTTATGAAGGCATTAAGACAAGTGATATCCAGGAAACACTAATCAAAGCAGCAGCAGATTTAATTAGCGAAGAGACGCCCGGTTACCAATATGTAGCAGGGCGTTTAATTAACTATCACCTTCGTAAGATTGTATATAACGACTTTGAACCCTGGCACATTTACAAGCTCATACAGCGCAACGTAGACAGTGGTTTCTACGATCCTGCGCTACTTGAAGACTACACAGAAGCGGAATGGAACGAGCTTAACGATTATATCAAACACGACAGAGATGAGACACTAACCTACGCTGGTATGGAACAGTGGCGCGGCAAGTATCTCGTAAAGAATCGTGTTACTGGTGAAGTATTTGAAACTCCACAGATGGCATACATGTGTATTGCGGCAACTCTGTTTAGTAAATATACAGAGGACCGTTTACGTTGGGTCAAAGATTATTATGACGCTATCAGTACATATTTTATTAGTCTCCCCACTCCTGTTATGGCTGCGCTACGTACTCCACAGAGACAGTTCTCTTCATGCGTCCTTATTGAAACAGCCGACAGTTTGGATAGCATTAATGCTACTGCTAGCAGTATTGTTAAGTATGTTAGCCAAAAGGCTGGTATAGGTATTGGTGCAGGAAGTATTCGTGCTATTGGCTCACCTATTCGCAAGGGAGATGCTTACCACACAGGTGTAATTCCATTCTATAAACTATTCCAAAGTGCCACACGTAGTTGTAGTCAGGGCGGTGTGCGTAACGGCGCAGCCACACTATACTATCCAGTCTGGCATTTAGAAGTTGAAGATTTACTAGTGCTAAAGAACAACAAGGGTACAGAAGATAACCGTGTGCGTCATATGGATTATGGTGTGCAGTTTAATAAACTAATGTATGAGCGTCTAATTACTGGTGGCAATATCACACTATTCTCACCAAGTGATGTTCCAGGGTTGTATGATGCTTTCTTTGCAGATCAGGACAAGTTTAAAGAGCTTTATGAAACAGCAGAACGTAACACACGGTTACGTAAGAAAACTGTTAAAGCATCAGACTTGTTCTCAGCGTTCATGGAGGAACGTAAAAATACAGGTCGCATCTATCTAATGAATGTTGACCACGCTAACGATCACAGCAGTTTCAAAGCAGAGGTTGCTCCTATTAAACAGAGCAACCTTTGTTGCGAAATTGATCTACCTACTAAACCATTAACAGACTTCAACGACCCAGAAGGTGAGATTGCACTATGTACACTTAGCGCAATCAACTGGGGACTTATTAGAGATCCTAAAGAATTTGAGAAGCCCTGCACTCTAGCAGTACGTGGGTTGGATGCACTGTTAACATATCAAAACTATCCCGTGAAGGCAGCAGAACGTGCAACTATGCTACGCCGTCCACTAGGTATTGGTATTATCAATCTAGCATATTGGCTAGCACGTAATGATACAAACTACACCAATCCTAACCTAGAGCTATTAGATGAATATGCAGAAGCATGGAGTTACTATCTTATTAAAGCTAGTGCCGATCTTGCCGTTGAACAGGGCGCATGTCCTGGTGTAGATGAGACAAAGTATGGTGATGGTATTACACCCAACCAAACTTACAAAACAGACTTGGACGAGCTCGTAAAGCATAAGGAACGCATGAATTGGGCAGGACTACGTAAGCAGCTAGCTGACACAGGTATTCGCAACAGCACACTAATGGCACTTATGCCTGCAGAAACAAGCGCACAGATTTCAAATAGCACCAACGGCATTGAACCACCACGTGCCTATGTAAGCGTAAAGCAAAGCAAGGATGGCGTACTCAAACAGGTAGTACCCGGTTATCCACGTTTAAAAAATAAATATGAACTACTATGGGATCAGGAGTCACCTGAAGGTTATCTAAAGATTATGGCTGTACTGCAAAAGTACATTGATCAGGGTATTAGTGCTAATACCAGCTATAATCCTACCTTCTATGATGATGAAAAGATTCCAATGAGTACTATGCTTAAACATCTTATTATGTGTTACAAGTATGGACTCAAGCAGTTGTACTACTTCAACACCTACGATGGTGCAGGTGATGACGCAGGAGAAAAAGAGCAAATTATTCTCGAGCTACCAGATGTAGTAGAGGAAGAAGATTGCGAGAGTTGTGTAATCTAGGGGAAGACTATGGCAGTATTAGACACAGAGAACAGAGATCATAAGAATAGAAAAAGTTTCCTTGACGGAGATGTAGGTGTACAGCGTTACGACGATGTCAAGTATCGTGCGTTTGACAAGCTCACTGACAAGCAACTTGGTTTCTTCTGGAGACCCGAGGAAGTAGACATCTTACGTGATGCAAAAGACTTCAAAGAGCTAACAGCCCACGAAAAGCATATCTTTACTAGCAACCTCAAGCGTCAGATTCTATTAGACAGTGTTCAAGGTCGTAGCCCTAACCTAGCCTTTCTCCCACTAGTAAGTTTGCCAGAACTAGAAACTTGGATTGAAACTTGGGCATTCAGTGAAACTATTCATAGTCGTAGTTACACACACATTATTCGTAATGTATATGCCGACCCAAGCAAAGTATTTGACGAACTGTTAGACATTCAGGAGATTGTTGACTGTGCAGATGATATTACCAAGCACTATGATGATCTTGTACGTATGGCCGGTTGGTATAATTTACTTGGTGTAGGCAAGCATCTCGTAATAAGCGGCAAGGAACACGATACATCAAAGGTCAACGGCAACTTCAGCAACGTTGCAACAGAGATCAATGTAGATTTATACGAGCTAAAGAAGAAGTTATGGCTTACACTTATGAGTGTAAACATTCTCGAAGGTGTTCGATTCTATGTGAGTTTTGCTTGCTCATGGGCATTTGCAGAACTTAAGAAGATGGAAGGCAATGCTAAGATTATCAAGTTCATTGCTCGTGATGAAAACGTACACTTGGGTAGTACCCAACAGTTACTAAAACTACTACCCAAAGAGGACAAGGACTTTGCAAAGATTGCAGAAGAAACACTAGACGAATGTACGCAGATGTTTGTAAGTGCAGTTGAGCAGGAAAAGCGTTGGGCAGAGTTCTTATTCAAAGATGGCAGCATGATTGGACTAAACGCACAATTACTCAGCCAATACATTGAATGGATTGCCAACAAGCGTATGATTGCTATTGGTATAAAGAGTCCGTTTACAGTACCGGCAGCAAGCCCACTACCATGGACACAGAAGTGGATCAGTGGCGGTGAAGTACAGGTAGCGCCACAAGAAACAGAAATCTCAAGCTACATTATCGGTGGCACCAAGCAAGACGTGGAAGAAGATACGTTCAGTGGACTCAGCCTCTAAACAAATAGAGGATTGGATACTTAATTATCTTAGTGTACCAAATCAGGCATTTAATGGCTTACCACCTTGCCCTTACGCTAAACAGGTTTGGTTAAGTAACAGAGCAAAGGTAATTGAAGTTGACAGTGACGTAGATAGTTATATCAAAACTGTTGTTGAAACTAGTATGAAGGATTGGCCAGAAAACTGTGATGTTGTAATAGTGGCTACAGATCCTAAACTATTCTCAGGTAAAAAGCTAGACGAAATGTGCATTGCTGCAAGCAATGATGACTATATATTAATGTGGGATCATCCTGAAGATAAAGAAAAAGACAAGCAAGGAAAATATGCAATAACTTTTATACAACCACGACAGGAACTAGAGCAAGCAAGAAAGACACTTGAAGAACAAGGTTATTATAAAAACTTTAGGAAAAAATAAAATGCTAACAGTATATACAAAAGATTGGTGTGGCTACTGCAATATGGCAAAAGCATACCTAAAAAAATATGATATTCCTTTTGAGGAAATTAACATCGATCACGATAATGCAGCACGTGAATATATGATTGCTGAAGGTCACAGAACAGCACCACAGATTTATAAAGATGGTAAACTGTTTGTTGAAGGCGGTGCTGATGCACTTACCAGCCTAACAGAACAAGAACTACGTGAACGTATGGGAGAGCTAGGACTAGATGGCCTCTCACTATGAAATAAGAATAATGCTAAAGCGTGGCATTCTTGACAATGCCGGCAAAGCAACAACCAAAGCTCTTAAAACATTAGGCTTTGATAATGTTGAAGGTGTGCGTATCGGTAAAAGCATTTACATTACTACAGAGCAGGATCCAGAACTAATTGCTAAAAGTTTAGTAAATGAAGTCATGGAAGATTATATTATATTACCACATAATAGTACCGATAAATAATTACATGGGAAGACCAGTAGTAAGAATAGGTGATATTAACAGTGCAGGCGGCGTTGCAGTACAAGGTCATATGAATATCACTGTAAATGGAAGACCAGCAGCAAGACAAGGCAGTAGAGTAACACCTCATCCTTGTTGCGGTGCTCCTGGTTGTGGCATACATTGTGCTGCTACAGCAGCATTTCCTGGGAGTAGATTAGTTACGATGAACGGTATTCCTACACTAAGAATAGGTGACGTTGACACATGTGGTCATCCTAGGGCAACTGGCTCTATGAATACTACCGCAGCATAAAGGATCATTATGGCTTGTAAAACCGCAGTAACTAGCATGACAGGCATGAATGCACTAGGCGGCGCCTTAGCGAGCCTAGGCTTAGCCAATGCGGGCGGTGCTATTGCAAGTAAGATTGGTGGTTTGGCAAGTGCAGCATCTGGACTAGGTGCATTAAGCAATATTGCCCAGGTTACAACACAGTTTGCTAATCCTGCTGCTATTCTTGCAGCGGGAGTACCAGGCGGAGCATTAGGTAACGTCAGCTCAGCACTAAACATAGGATCTATCGGATCAGGTACTTTAGGAGGTGCATTAAGTAATGGTGTTAGCAGTGCATTCAGTAGCATAGGAAGTACATTCACAGGTGCATTAGGCGGTCACGCCGGCAACTTGTTTGGTACTGGTCCAATTCAAGCCTTTCAAACATTCAATGCAGTAGATGCATTTAGTGGTGTTAGTCAAAGCCTTGCAGGTACCTTACAGTCAACACTAGGTGCTCAATTTGGACAAGCAGTTAGTAGCCTTACCAAAACACTTCCATTAAACGGAGACTTTGGTAATTTCCTAGGGTCGAGTATAGGAGATATCCAAGGTATGGTCACAAACGGCATGAGTAGTCTTACAAGCCTAGTAAATGATTTACCTAGTTTTGCTTCTGATCTCAGTAATTTAGGTAGCAGTTTTAATTTGGGTGCACTGACTGAATTTGGTAATCCAGGCCAATTAATTCAACAGATTAGCAGTGCTGGAGGATTTGACGTTACTGGAATTGGTAGTGCTTTAAAAGAAGTAGGCCTAGGCGATATAAACCTATCAAGTCTAAGTAGTGGTGTGTTTAATGCAGAGCTTACTGATGCATTGGGAATGATTACTAATCCCCAAATGATTGCAAATGCACAAACCTTACTAGGTAGTAATCTTCAGGGCTTAGAGAGTTTAGCAGACTTTACAGATATGGCAAAAGTTATGCCTGCTAGTTTTGATAGTATTCCGTTTGATAATTTCTCACAACTTGGTGAACACTTACAAAGTATTGAACTTGGTAGTCTGGCAAACACTGGACAACTAGGTAACCTAATTAACAGCATCTCAACAGTGGACATTCCAAATATCATAAACACAACTAATGTGTTTGACTCTACAGCGTTATCCAATATTACAAGCAACTTCCTTGGAGGAAGTGGTCCAGGTGGTAGTATTTTAAGTAGCGATTTAATGGGCACTGTTGGTGGTGTAGGAATAAAAAATGCACATGCCGCATATGCTGATGCTATTAATACAATTAGTGCAGGCGGTGGATTTAACGATGTAAATGTTCTATACGGACAGATTGCAAATGCTATTAACGGCGATTACTTGGATGTAGTTGGTGACTTTGCTGCAAGCACAAATCATACAGATCCAGAAGACAGCTCAACACATACAGATTTGGATAGTTTTATTGAGAATAAGGTCGATCAAATTAACAGCGAGCTAGGAAATATAGCTTCGGCTTATCCAACAGAATCTGCTGTAGCAGGTAGTAACTACAACATTATGCAAAAGAAGGTGTACGACGAACAACAGTTTGCAGGCAGGACAGATCTTAGACTTGACCTTCGCGACGAAGCAAAAGAAAATGCATACCATTTTGTTACTAGTCATCAAGATCGTGCTGACCGGAGAGATGTAATTCAGATTGTAGAAGGAATGCAGGATCAAGCTATTGAGAACGGTGATATATTTGGTGAATACTGGCGTGCATACACAGCAGAGTCAAAAAATAGAAACAAGACAGATGCATACAATATTCGCTGGCGTTCAGAGAACCTAAATGAGTTTGAAATAATTTAAGTATGAAACATTTAAAAGAAACGGGCTATACATACTTCGCCCATATGCGTAGAGCATTTTGTATAGCCTTTGTCCTTGTTGTCCATGGTATTTTTCCGGACATTTGGACAGACAAAGCAACCCAAATGCTTTGTGATCACGATAAAGAATAAGTTGACAAATCTCCTAAAATATAGTTAAATAAGCATGTAACGTTGAAGCCCAGCAAAAGGCGAACAAGACCCGGGTGCGAATCCCGGCGCCTCCACCATAAACACATGAGGATATAATGAATTGGGATTGGCATTGGATTAGTTGGTTTAAAGGAACTCCTTTTCAATGGGGCGAATTTAAATTAAATAGTGGAAATCCTTATAAAAGTTATAGATTTGGACCATTACTTATTCGTGTGTTTCTGAGGGGGGCGAACTAGGTATCGATTGGCGTTGTATAGCGAAGTGGAGTTACCGGTAGGCGAGACCGTAAATCAGCAAAAAACTATAATTGCAAACGATAATTTTGCATCTGAGGATTACGCTCTAGCAGCATAATCTCATGGGGTGGGCAACCTACCTAGCAACAGAAATGGTTGCAATTTTTTTTTGCTAAAAATAAATAGTTAGGGAGCAAGAAAGTAGACACAGTCGATGAAAAAAGTTATAATGTTGATGTTGGTATTAACAATACCTCCGGGCTGTGCTAGTATTACTGCCGTAGAATTACTTGGTACTCTAGGAAGTTGGGCAGCAGACGGTATTGTTGAAGCAGAGACAGGAAAAAGTATTACTGACAATGTTGTTAGTGATATAACAGGCAAAGATTGCACACTTAAAAACGTTTTTAAAGATAACGAAGAAGTATGCAAAGAACTTTTAGAAAAGGAAAATCAAACTAATGGCAAGAGGCAAGAAGAGCAGCGGTAAGACTTATACTTCAAAAGGCGAACGTAATAATGTATCACGTTGGTTAAAGAAGGCATGCCGCAGAGATTACATTGAGAACCGCTCACTTGAACGTGCAATAAATCAAAGGAATGCTTTCCTAAAAGGCAAGCGTGTAATGCTCACTA
>Ga0208019_1001978_pt1 | contig 10554 bp, 24 predicted proteins | sample CB_VirMetaG_5_FD_184540 | JGI IMG/M metagenome (GOLD analysis project Ga0208019, IMG submission 184540) | Freshwater to marine saline gradient viral communities from Chesapeake Bay - CB_1508_1D Viral MetaG (SPAdes) (version 4) | ecosystem: Environmental > Aquatic > Marine > Coastal | place: USA... | reverse complement strand
CTGATGCTCTCGGACATAGCCTTCTACTCCTTTGGGGTCCTGAAGCTCAGGGAGATTTCGTCCGCTGGGTCCAACTTGGGGGACTCTGGACTTTTGTGGCGCTCCACGGAGCCTTTAGCCTTATAGGTTTCATGCTTCGGCAGTTTGAGATTTCACGACTCGTAGGGATTAGACCGTACAATGCTATCGCCTTTTCTGGTCCGATTGCTGTCTTTGTGTCTGTTTTTCTCATGTATCCTCTCGGACAGTCCTCGTGGTTCTTTGCGCCGTCGTTTGGAGTTGCAGCGATTTTCCGCTTCCTACTCTTCCTACAGGGCTTCCACAACTGGACGCTCAACCCGTTCCATATGATGGGTGTAGCAGGTATTCTTGGAGGGGCTTTACTTTGTGCTATTCATGGTGCTACAGTAGAGAACACTCTGTTCGAAGACGGTGATCAAGCAAATACTTTTAAAGCCTTTGAACCGACTCAGGAGGAAGAAACATATTCTATGGTCACGGCTAACCGTTTCTGGTCGCAGATTTTTGGCATCGCCTTCAGCAATAAAAGGTGGCTTCACTTTTTTATGCTTTTTGTTCCTGTCATGGGTCTTTGGACATCCTCTATTGGGATTATTGGTCTTGCTCTTAATCTTCGCGCTTATGATTTCGTGAGTCAGGAAATCAGAGCAGCAGAAGATCCAGAGTTCGAAACCTTCTACACTAAGAATATTCTTTTGAATGAAGGTCTTCGTGCTTGGATGGCACCAGTCGATCAACCACATGAGAACTTCGTGTTCCCAGAAGAAGTCTTGCCAAGAGGCAACGCACTTTGATATCCTAACAAGACTCCTTCGGGAGTCTTTTTTTGTCTATATAAAGCAGTTGTATAAACTAATATGAAGTTCTTTTTCGCACTTCTTGCTACAATTCTTTTTGCTGCTCCAGCATGGGCAGTTGATGTGCAAATGGGTGCTAACGGTAACTTAGTTTTTGAACCAGCAGAAGTATCAATTGCTGCTGGTGAGTCAGTTCATTTTGTTAACAACATGCTTCCTCCACACAACGTAGTGGTAGAAGATCATCCAGAACTTTCACATGAGGGACTTGCATTCGCTCCTGGTGAAAGTTTTGATATTGCATTTCCCGAAGCAGGGGATTATACTTACTGGTGTGCTCCTCACAAAGGCGCTGGTATGATCGGAACCGTTCATGTCTCATAACCACAACTATGAACCTATGCCTGCTTGGGTTGTCTGGGCAGGTGTAGGATTGATGATCTTTACGGTCATCATTTTTGTTGTATTCACTCTTAGTGTAATGTACTTTGGATAACATGGAGCACTTATTTGTTTTTGGTTTTGCTCTTTTGTTGACTACAGCAATGGAAGCAACCTTTCCCGTTAAGAAACCTAAATGATGAACCACGCTGACCATTCAACCTTCGAGCATATTATTCACATGTTTCTATGTTGTATTGCCGGTCTAGGTATCGGCACCCTCGCTGTTTGGGGATATCAAAAAATTAAGGAAAACAAGAATCACAATCCATGAAAATCTTTTTAGACACCGCTGATACACTGTTAATCGAAAAGTATTTTGACACTGGTCTTATTGATGGTGTAACAACCAACCCAACCCTTATCTTGAAATCTGGGAAGAACCCTGAAGATGTTTATCAAGACATTAAAGATATCGGTGTAAAAGATATCAGCATGGAAGTCGTAGGAAACTTTGAGGAGATGTATGCCGAAGGGTATAGACTTGCTCAAAAGTTTGGTGATGTTGCAACCATTAAAGTTCCTTGTACTCGTGAAGGTCTGCAAGTTTGTAAAGCACTTTCTGATGAAGGAATTAGAGTCAACGTCACACTCATCTTCAGTGCCGCTCAGGCAGTCCTTGCTGCCAAATCAGGGGCAACATACGTTTCTCCCTTTGTAGGACGCTTAGACGACCAGCAAGTGGCAGGTCTAGAGGTTGTACGATCCATCTCTGAGTTGTATCGTATTCATCGGATGCCAACTCAGGTTTTATCTGCATCAATTCGCAGTGTGCAACGTGCTGTTCGCTCCTGGTATAATGGCGCTGAGGTTTGTACGATGCCACCAAAAGTATTTGATCAAATGTATGATCACATTCTGACTGATAAGGGTTTGGAAATTTTTGACAAGGACTGGGCATCAGTTAAAGGTGATTAGTTCAGAGACCCCTTATAAATTAAGAGAGATAATTCAAGATACTTGGCCTAATCTGTTTTACTTAAAACCTATATACAGAAAAAATAAAATGAAATTTACAATTTATTCTAAGGATGGTTGTCCTTATTGCACAAAAGTTGAACAAGTGTTAAAATTAGCACAGTTGCAACATGTCGTGTATAAACTTGGTGATGACTTCACCCGCGAAGAATTTTATTCGGAGTTTGGTGGAGGCAGTACATTTCCTCAAGTAGTTGTAGATGACACACGCATAGGCGGGTGTTCTGAAACCGTTCAATATCTAAAGGAGCAAAATTTAGTTTAATGGAAAGTAACCTTCAGGAAGTTTTCAATGACGTTGATAAGGCAATTGATTATGCCTTTGAAGGGCAATTTGTTATGAAGTTTTATGATTACTTAAAAGTTCGTGGAACTAAAAGATCAGAAGTTGAAAAGTTTATCACTAGTGATACTGCTACCGAACTTTCTGATTTGGTTAACGAACTTGAAGAATATCTTGAAGGTGGTTCTGACTATAATCATAAACTTCTACGTGAAGCATATGGACACATTCCTAAGCCACAAGCAAGAAAAATCAAAGATTATTTGTATGGCATCCTAGAGGATGCATGGAAGTATAGTCATGACAAGAGACCTGGACGACGAAAAAAGCAATCTAAATAAATCAGAACCTCAAATCAATAGAGGTATTGAGTTACTACTACGTAATAGGAGGAAGAAACCAGAACAACCAAAAACTTTTCAGATAAAGTTTGGTAAAATGGTCTCGTTATTCCGCAGAGAGATTGTTTTACACCTGAATTTTTATCTGGATGTCAGGAAAAAATAAACTTTCTGGAGAAAGACATGTTAGCAGTAACACTCACCATCGGAACATTAGTTTCAATCATGTTCTTTTTTGTTGGAGGTGTGGTAGGATGGTTAGCGAAAGAGCACTTCTACAACACTCAACCAGCCTATACTCATCCAGAAATGTTTGATGAGAATGGGAACATAATTCCAGATGAAATTTTAGCAGTACGATTTGAAAATGACTATGACAACGACGAATACGAAGACGAAGACTAAGCAAACACCAACGGTAAAGGGGCAGGTTAAATTGCCCCCAAATCCATTTCTTCATGAGATTCTTGAACTTGCAGCAAAGCAAAGATCTAAAGATAAAAAAGTTGAAATTTTGAAAGAATACGAAACTGATTCTCTCAAAACTATTTTTATCTGGAACTTTGATGAGACTGTAATCTCCATGCTCCCAGAGGGACAAGTTCCTTTTAATAAAAACGAAGTCCCCGTAGGGACGGATCATACATCTCTACGCAGAGAGTATAAGAATCTTTATCACTTTGTGAAAGGTGGTAATGATACTTTGTCTGGATTGCGTCGTGAGAGTATGTTCATTCAAATGCTTGAAGGACTTCACCCAGAAGAAGCAGAAATTCTTTGTCTTGTAAAGGATAAGAAACTGCAAACTAAATACAAGATAACCTACGATATTGTAAAAGAGGCATACCCAGATATTCGTTGGGGTGGTCGCTCGTGACGGTAGCAGTCGAGCAGGAACAACAGATGGCAGAGTACGGAAACGATATTAGACCTATTGTGCCATCTGACTATGGGTGTGAAATTTTGGTTGAAGACGGAACTTGGGAACAGGTTTGCACTAGAGAAGCACCGAATGATTGTAGGATCATTACATATGTTTCTGGATCTAAAACTTGTTACGATTTAACGAGAGGTCCAAAAGTTTCTAAAATATTTGATATGTATTGGGACAAGTACCGTGAAGGAATTAAAAAAATAGAATTCAGTCAAGGTAGAATTAGTCCCAAACTCTGGGGTGCCCAAAAGCAAGAGAAGAGGAAAAGAAAATGAGTGATGGATTTATTGATAATGTGGAGTTTGAACTTCCACAAGAAGATATCAAAAAACTTTTGAAGTCATATAAGAAAATCAAAAAATATCAAAAGTCAAATCTGTTTGCCATCAAAACAATGGATGGTACAGAGACCTTGATTAAATCAATGCTTGAGGATCTGGAACAAAATCCACTCTAAATATTTCATATTGAAAGAGTTCTTATGAACTTTGATTCTCAAATTGTATGGTTCGCTTTATTTGCAGTAGCATTATACTTTATCGTTTCTGATGAAAGTATTGCTGCTGCTTTTTACTATGTTACAAAAATAGTAAAGGTGTATGTTGAACGCCAATGGTGGTGGTTGACACATAATCCACGCAATCCAGTGGTCAAATATTTCATGTATCGACGTTCTTTGAAACTGGCAAAAGAACTACAAAGATACTTTGATGAAAATAAATAACACTATATCTGGGGAAAGATATGCTTTCAACTCAATATCGTCTTCGACTTGAAGCAATTTGCGAAAAGATTGCTTCAGGGGAAGAAGTTGTTTTAGAAGACATGATTTGGGCAGAGAAAATCGCTAAGTCATATACAACTGCAAGAGAATGGTTGAACCAGGCAAGACGCAAAGCAGCAAACCCAGATATGCAGGAAGGTAGTTTAGATGATTTTATGAATAGGATGGGACTAGGTGACCCCGATCCATCCAATCATAGAATGGGGTTTGGATCAGCAGATGAAATCGTAGATTGGTTTAATCAGGATAAACCTGATGATTGGAGACAAAGAGATTAAATTGTAACACATTATACAAAACTACTTGACTATATACTATACAAGGTCTATAATGACCCTACGTTCATCCCATTCGCTGTTTGCGAATAGCGAATGAGACGCAAGTAAGTCGCGGAACGGAGCGTTCATCCTATGTTATCATTAGCATTAATCTTTGCCAGTCATGTCTCACCTGATCTTTTTCTCAGGTGCGAAGACTATCAATGGTTGAAGCAAGGGTTGGAAGAGAGTAGTCTTTTCACACCTGCGGAAAAGTTGGATATCACCCTTCATTGGATGGAACATACTAGCCCTGCATGTTTCGATAACAAGGACGCAAACGACTGAAGGAACGGGAGATTAATTTCACCCTAGTATTTCAGGAGAAACACAATGAACCTTCTTAACCTTTACAGCAACAATACTTCTTATCGTGGTGTATCTTATGATCCCCACACCAAGAAGAAAGTTGAAACCCACACCGTTCTTGAAACCTATCGTGGTTGCAAGCATGAGGAAAAAGTGGAGGTTGCAAAATGAAGAATGTAGTTAAAGCAAATTGGCTTTCTGTCATTAAGGCAAAGCAAGTCAAAGAAACTAAACTTCATAACGCTCAACTTTGTATGGCAGGTCATTGCCCAACAAAGGTGAAGTAATGGAAAATTACACATATCATCATGATGATATGGACAAAGACAACAGACCTCCAGCATGTTATCAATTAACGTATAGAGGTTGTAATTATTGGTCATGTTATCTCATTCACTTGGATGAGTGGTTTGATAAAATTTTTACATTTGAGGGAGACTAGTTCTCCCTTTTTTTATAGGTATAAACTAGTAGGCATAAATTTTTGTTAAGGTTTGCTGACAATTTACCTAGATAGTAATAGAATTATGGGGTGAGAAAATGTATCCTAACCAAACTTTATTATGAGTTACATCGCATGGAGGTATCATGCACAATCTAATTTCGTATAACCAACTTGCGGGTTGGAAGCAAAGTGTCAGTGACCTTGGACACAGTATAGATAAAACAATTGACGAAAGTAATTTATTGAATGACTACTACAATTGCCTCATAGAATGTCAAGACGATCAATCAACATGTAAAAGGATCTGTCGGAGGATTTTAGAATAGTCTGATAGGGGGGTTGACTACCCCTCTTTTTTTGTCTATAATTAGCTTTGTCAGCGTTAAACGAGATGGACAAAGAAAAGCTTAAGCTGATTGTCAGAAACCTAGAATCTCTGGTAGAATGTCTAAAGTCAGAGGTTTATTCTGATGTTGATGCATACAAACCAAACTATGAGGATATAATTCCTCACCTTTCAGATTACGACGAAGTATTTTATGACGATGATGGATACCCAGACTGATAAAGTTAAACTGATCAGTGTCACTCCTGATGCTGAAAAGACTATGGCATACGTTGCTAGGGTTTCTAACCCTGCCAATCAAGAAAACGATAACTATGCAGGTCTTTTACGTTATTGTATCAAGCACAACCACTGGTCTGTGTTCGAACAATCGTTTATGACACTGGAGATTGAGACTACTCGTGCTATCGCAGCTCAAATTCTCCGGCATCGTTCGTTCACATATCAAGAGTTTTCCCAACGCTATGCTGATAGTTCCTTACTCTCAAAGGCGATCCCCCTTCCAGAACTCCGTCGTCAGGACACGAAGAATCGTCAGAACAGTATTGATGACTTGGATAAAGAAACGATTGATCTTCTTACCCGTCAGATGAATACTCTTTTTGATTCATCTATGGCATTGTATCAGCAGATGTTGGATCGTGGAGTTGCAAAAGAGTGTGCTCGCAATGTTCTTCCTCTCTGCACTCCTACTCGAATCTATATGTCTGGTTCATGTCGGTCATGGATTCACTATATCAATCTGCGTTCTGCAAATGGAACTCAGAAAGAACATATGCAAGTTGCTGAGGCATGTAAGAAAGTCTTTATCGAACAGTTCCCCACAGTTGCAGAAGCGTTAGAATGGGTCTAAATATTACATTAATTTATTAATTTTTTATGGCAGTATATCCCGTTGTTAATAGAGAAACTGGTGAACAAAAAGAAATAAAAATGAGTGTTCATGAATGGGACCAGTGGAAATTAGATAATCCAGAATGGGATAGAGATTGGAGTGATCCTTCAACTTGTCCAAATTCTGGAGAGATTGGAGAAGTCTATGACAAACTCAGGGTTAAACATCCTGGGTGGAATGATGTTCTCCGTAAAGCATCAAAAGCCCCTGGTTCACGAGTAAAACCCGTCTAATATGCCAAGAAGAAAAAAGAATCCTGATCAACCAATTGGAGTTGGTCTTACTGTCAAACAGATGAAGAGAAAAAAACCCATCAACTCAGACTTGATGCGTGACATTGAACCTCTGACAGAAAATCAAAAACTTCTGTATGAGGCATATGAAAAAGGATCCCACCTTGTTGCTTATGGGTGTGCTGGTACTGGAAAGACCTTCATCACCCTCTACAATGCCCTCCAAGACGTTCTAGATGAGAACACACCCTATGAGAAGATCTACATCGTTAGATCCCTTGTAGCGACTAGAGAGATCGGTTTCTTACCTGGTGATCATGAAGACAAATCTTCACTGTATCAGATTCCTTATAAGAATATGGTGAAGTATATGTTTGCTCTGCCAACAGATGCAGACTTTGAAATGCTTTATGGTAATCTGAAAACTCAAGGTACAATTAGTTTCTGGAGTACTTCATTCATCCGTGGAACAACTCTTGACAAAGCAATCATTATTGTTGATGAATTCCAAAACTTGAATTATCACGAACTTGATAGTATAATTACTCGTGTAGGTGAAGATTCTAAAATTATGTTCTGTGGTGATGCCACTCAATCTGACTTGATTAAAACCAACGAAAGAAATGGTATCGCTGACTTCATGAGAGTCCTTCGTATTATGCCTTCAATTGATATTATTGAGTTTGGAGTTGATGATATTGTTCGCTCTGGATTTGTGAAAGAATACATTCTTGCTAAAATGGAATTGAATCTATGAGTTTTGTTCATTGTAATTTTTTAGGTGATCTTGAACTAGAAAAGAAAGAAACGAATGGCATCCGTCTCTACAATCTTCCCAATGGAGACTGGGTGCCTTCGATTACTTCTGTAACTTCTTTCTATAATCGTCAGATCTTTGTTGACTGGCGAAAGAGAGTTGGTATTGAAGAGGCAAATAAAATCACAAGACAAGCAACAGCAAGAGGCACTGACTTTCATGAAGTCTGTCAGGATTATCTTTTAAATAAAGACCTAGACTGGAACAATTATCTACCTGCATCTAAGTTTATGTTTCATCATTTGAAACCCGAACTAGATAAGATAAATAATATACACGCTATTGAGCGCACTCTCTACTCAGAATATCTTGGATTGGCTGGTAGAGTTGATTGTATTGCGGAATATGATGGAGAACTAGCAGTCATAGACTTTAAGACATCCACTAAGATTAAACCAGAGAAGTGGATTGAAAATTATTTTGTCCAGGAAATGTTTTATGCTGCGGCATATTATGAATTGACTGGAATCCCTATTAAAAAACTCATCACTCTAATGGTCACGCCTGGTGGTGAGATCAAAGTGTTTGACAAAAGGAACAAAGGGGATTATATTAAATTATTAGTACGTTATATTAAAGAATTTGTACATCACAATACTGGGTCAAATGGAGAATGAACTAGAAAAAGTATTGGAGAGTAAATTTTTCTGTCCTTCTCGGTTTGCACAAGAAATCGAATCGCTTGTGCAAACACACACTGGGATGAATTACATCGATGCGATCCTTCACTTCTGTGAACTAAACAATATCGATATTGAATCTGTTCCAAAACTAATTTCAAAACCACTCAAAGAAAAAATAAAGTACGAAGCAATAGAACTAAATTTTCTGAAGAGAAGTTCTAGAGCAAAATTGCCTCTCTGATTCATTTTTAGCGGAAAAATTTTCCGGCAAAAATTTCTCTGTATTACTTTTTAATGATGCCCTTTGATGCCTATAAACAATACCTCTCTTTGAAAAACCACTTCACCAAAGAGAAGTATGACTATCACAAGTATTGTGGTAAGAGTCGTGCGACTGTACAAACTTTTTATAAACGTAAAGACAGATTTTGGTTTGAGAAACTTGCTCGAAATAAATCTGATCAAGAAGTTATTGATTTCTTTGTATCTAACTTTATCACCTGCACTGATCCAAGTAAGCTTTGGATAGGAGAAATGATACGCGATGGTGAGAGTAGATATGAACAATGGAAGAAAAGGAATCAATCACTCTCTTATATTTTCAAAGAAGAAGTAGAATCTGTCCTTGCAAATCAGGATATAGATTCCATATTTGCAAGGAAGAATGGTCACCCAATCATCCTGAAGAAGTATTTGGGTGGTGAGATATCGATTGAAACACTGGTGATTCTTGATCGCATACTTGAATTCAAAGGAAACTTTGATAAGAAACTAAAAGATCCAGTGTGGGAAACCGTCAGTTTGAGAATGAAAAAATATTCTCCATTTCTAAATATTGATGTACATCGTTTTAAAACTATCTTGAAGAAAATTGTTCTGGAGGAGTCATGAGTTTTTTTAACTCTGAAGTTGTTCGTGCTGAGTTATCTGAAATACAACAATTACAGGAAGAGATTTATAGAAGTGTTTTTGAATTCGGATCTATGTCTAGAGAAGATCAAAAAGAACATGTAGATCTCCTTGAGAAACTCCTTAACAAGCAACAAATTCTTTATACAAGATTGAGTTTATCTGATGATCCTGAAGCAAAGGAAGTGAAAGAACGTATCATGGAATCCGCCATGAGCATGGGACTTCCACCGCACGTTGATATGAATGTAATCTTTAACAACATGTCGTCCATGTTGAGTGCGATGCGTGAGCAGATTGACAAGAATCATCTCACCTGATAGACTAACGAAGTACATACAAGCCAAATCCGTACAAAATCCGAGGTAATCTAATGTCTTTTGCAGATCTCAAGAAGCAATCTTCTCTTGGTTCACTGACTTCCAAACTGGTAAAGGAAGTTGAGAAGATGAGCAACAATACCAGCAGCGGTGATGACCGTCTCTGGAAACCTGAAATGGATAAGACTGGCAATGGTTTTGCCGTCATCCGTTTCCTGCCTGCACCCGAAGGGGAAGAACTTCCCTGGGCAAAGATGTACTCCCATGCCTTCCAAGGTCCTGGTGGTTGGTACATTGAAAACTCTCTGACTACTATTGGTCAGAAAGATCCTGTGTCTGAGCACAACCGCGAACTGTGGAACAGTGGTGTCGATGCTGATAAGGATACTGTTCGTAAGCAGAAGCGTAAACTGTCTTACTACAGCAACATCTATGTGGTGAAGGATCCCACTAATCCCCATAACGAAGGTAAAGTCTTCCTGTTTAAGTTCGGCAAAAAGATCTTTGATAAGATCATGGAAGCCATGCAACCTGAGTTTGAAGATGAAACTCCCATCAATCCTTTTGATTTCTGGGGTGGTGCAAACTTCAAACTGAAGATTGTGAAGAAGGATGGTTACTGGAACTACGACAAGTCTGAGTTTGATCGTGTCGCTCCCATGTTGGACGATGATGATGCAATGGAAGCACTCTGGAAGAAGCAATACTCCCTGACTGCTCTGACCGCTGCTGATCAGTTCAAAACCTATGAACAACTGGAG
>Ga0208019_1001977_pt1 | contig 10555 bp, 10 predicted proteins | sample CB_VirMetaG_5_FD_184540 | JGI IMG/M metagenome (GOLD analysis project Ga0208019, IMG submission 184540) | Freshwater to marine saline gradient viral communities from Chesapeake Bay - CB_1508_1D Viral MetaG (SPAdes) (version 4) | ecosystem: Environmental > Aquatic > Marine > Coastal | place: USA... | reverse complement strand
CCAGTGAACCAGCACTGTTCTTTTTTTCTACAGCTGTATTTGCCATATATATCTCCTTATTATTTATTATTTATTTTTTATTTTTAAAATGCGTTTGATTTCCATCAAACGTACTAAATAGTTCTTCCGGAACTTCATGACCTTTGTCACTCCATTCTTTCATAACTACTTTGAGTGTCGATGGGTGAACTTTCTCCTCTTGGATAGGTTCATACCCATTCGACCTCGCAAGGCTAGCGTATTCCACCGCCTTGTTATCTTCGTTCTGACCAAACGATACTGTAATATTATTTTTTACAATATCACCTAAGCCATTCTCTCGAAGCCAGTGTATCGCCTCTGCTTTTTTATCAGCTCTAATTGAGGCACTATAAATTTTTTTAACAGATAACTCTGAACCATCTTTAAGTTTTAAACTAGATAAGTTCATGTCTTCCATTAGTTTTGGAATTATAACACAACTAAAATATTTTTCATCTTCTTTTAAATCTTTTATTCGTGATTCCAAATTTTCAATTTGTTTTTTTATTGATTGTAACTTTTCAACTTCAGTTGAAAGTTTATCTGGATCAATACTTGTAGATTGATCCGGCGCATCTTTACGTAGATCTATTAACATAATCGTTCTCCTATATTTTTAATTATAACTTTCATGCATGGCATTATAGTTATTAATTTTTTAATGTCAAGAACTATTTTTGATGAATATTTATTTCTATTGGATAATAAGTTTTTTCTTGTCGATCCCATTTCAACAATTTAAATTTTCCATTTGTCATTTCTGATGCAATTGCACAGGTAACACCAATAATCGCAGGATCACCATTTAATAATAAATAATCGTGTTCTGTAAAATTTTTTAATTTTTGTCTTATAGAAAAAATAAATGGTCCAGGTGAAAACATTATTTGTTCTAATGCTCTAAACATAATCTCAATTTCGCCATATTTTCTTGCACCCATAATATTGTATTTGGGTCTACCAGATTCTCTATCTATAGGAATATCCTGTAATAAATAAACCTTAGATTGTATATCTCCGTACACAAGTTTGTCTCCACTTTTTGTAATTTTATTCATTGACTTCTTCCTTTTTTTATATTACTATAACAAATAGAAAGAAAAGTAAATAGAATATTATGAATTATAAATTTAAAACTAAACCATATGAACATCAATTAGATGCATTAGAAGCATCTTGGGATAAAGAAAATTTTGCGTACTTCATGGAAATGGGTACAGGTAAATCAAAGGTATTATTAGATAATGCCGCAATGCTTTATGATAAAGGCCAGATAAATGGCCTCCTTCTTATTGCACCTAAAGGTGTTTATAAGAACTGGTATGATCAGGAAATTCCTACTCACCTTCCTGATCATATCTATAAAAAAATGGTGTTATGGAAAACATCAGATAAATCATCTAAACAGAAAAAAATATTAAATTCATTATTTGAAACTGGAACTGATTTACATATTTTAATTATGAATGTTGAAGCTTTTAGTTCTGGTAATGGTACAGAGTTTGCACAAAAATTTTTATCTTGCCACAAAGCAATGATTGCAATTGATGAATCTACTACTATTAAAACACCTACTTCTAATAGAACAAAAAATATATTTGATCTTAGACCACTTGCTAAATACAGAAGAATACTTACAGGTTCTCCTGTAACTAAATCACCGCTAGATTTATTTAGTCAATGTGCATTTCTTGATCCTTGGCTCCTGGGTCATGATTCTTATTGGACATTCAAAGCAAGATATGCAGTAACTAAAAAGATTGAAGTACAAGGTCGAAGAGTGGAAATAGTTGTGGGATATAGAAACCTTGGTGAATTGTCTGATAAAATAAAACCATTTTCAAAAAGAATATTAAAAGAAGATTGTTTAGATCTTCCAGAAAAAACTTATGTCAAACATTATGTTGAGCTCACAAAAGAGCAGGAAAAAGTATATAAACAAATGAAACAAGAAGCAATTGCTTTTTTAGAAGGTAAAATGCAGTCTTCTGCAACAGTTATGACTCAACTTATGAGACTTCATCAAATAACTTGTGGACATTTTACTGCTGATGATGGAACAATAAAAGATTTACCTTGTCAAAGATTAACTGAATTAATGAATATTTTAGAAAATGTTGAAGGTAAAACTATTATATGGTCACATTATACTCATGATGTAAGAAGAATCATAAAAGAAATAAAAAAAGTATATGGTGATGAATCTGTTGTAGATTATTATGGTGCAACCGATACTGATGAAAGATCTAAAAATATAAAAAGATTTCAGAATGATGATAAATGTAGATTCTTTGTAGGCACTACACACACTGGTGGTTATGGTATTACATTAACTGCAGGTAGTAATATGATTTATTTTTCTAATGGTTATGATTTAGAAAAACGTCAACAGTCTGAAGCCAGAATAGATCGTATAGGTCAAACTAAAAAAATGACTTATATTGATATAATGACTTCAGATACTATTGACGAAAGAATTGTTAAAGCTCTCCGTAATAAAGTCGACATCGCAAATACAATTATGGATGAAGACTTTAGAGAATGGATTTAAACAATCTTTATTTGTTTTGGTTTTTTAGCTTCCGGTGGATTATACTCAAGTTTAATTTTAAGCATACCATCTTCTAATTTACCACCATTACATTCAACATAATCAGCTAATTGAAATTGTCTTCTAAAAGATCTTTTAGCAATACCTTGATGTACAAAGTCTGCTTTCTCTTCTTTTGAAGAACCTTCAATAGATAATACACCATCTTCAACTTTAACTTCTACTTCATCTTTTTTGTAGCCAGCTAAAGCAAGTTCAATAGTATATTTACCTTCACTTTCTTTTCTTATGTTATAGTGTGGAAAACCAGAATTGACTGTAGATAGATAATTGAATCTATCAAAAACATCGTCAAAACCGATTGCGTTATTTAGGAATGTACTTAGATTTGTCATGATAACCTCCATGTTAGACAGTTAATTTATAGGCCCTCCTAAAGCGACCTGCTGTAAATATAATAATTATTAGAATTAATTCAAGAATAAATTAAATAATCCTGTAAGGGTCAGGATTGTAGTAAATGCGCCACCGATAATCCAGTATAATAGTCTATCAGTTTTCTTTTCAATATCTTCAACTTTGTTGTTAAGTTTTTCTATGTCTTTGTGTAAATGTCCCACATCTTTTTTTAATCCCTCTACATGTCCATATAGTGCCATTAAATGTTCTCCCGTATCTTCTGGATGTTTCCCGTTAGCCATTAGAATGTGACCCCCGCCACATAAAGACCCCAATAGTTAGATACTATCTGACCACCCAAATAATTCATTATGCTAATCCTCTTGATCTAAGTTTAATCATTTTTTCTTCTTCAGATAATAAAGCATTTTCTGCTACAGTCAAACCTTGATTCATGGCCCCTGAAGCCGGTAGCTGTGTAGTTTGTATTACTTGTTCATTAGGCATTGGTGTTGGAGGTAATTGACCTAATTGATTTCTTGTTGATTGTTTTAATATGTAGTCATCAGGATTAATTATAAAGTCTTGATTTAATCTTTGTTTTTCTAATTTATCAATAATTCTATCAATTGTTTTTAATACTCTTCTATTTAAAGGATTTGGTATTTTTTTCTCTTCAGCTAAATCTTGATATGCTTGTAGATAACCTTTTGTAATTGTAAAAGGCTTAAAATAATTATCTTCAATAAAAGCAAAATCTCTACCTCTACCTCTTTTATCAAAAATTTTACCTATATCATTTTTACTTTTTCCTAAAACTCTAGCTGCATCATAAGTTCTTCTCATTGAATTAAATGTTTCAAGTCTTTGTCTATTAGCTTTTATAAATTGTTGTATAATTAAATTATCATCTTCAACAGGATCTCCCGTTAAGGTGTCTTCGTAAATTAATTGTCTTTCATCACTTTCAGCTTCTAAGAAATCAGTTATTTTAAAGTTTAAAGTTTTATCAATATCAATTGGTATTTCTCTCATACCAAAAAATCCCATTAATTCATCTGGTATTTCATATTGAGTTCCGCCAATAGTTTCTCCTTTAAATGATTTATATAATCTTTTAAATTGTGGAAGAGAAAAAGGAGCTGTCTTGTATAAAAAATGTTTGGTTGCATCAGCAAATTTATCGCCCATTTCATCTCTAGGATTATAAATCCTATTACCATTTTCATCTACACCATCTCTAAACCAAACATCATTTACTGCACTTGTCCAAATAGATTCACTAACAAAAGGCTGTATAGCGTTAGCAAAAGCTTCACTCATTCCTTTCCAAATACCTTCCATTAAAGGTTTTTCATCTAATTCATCAACTGTACTTACTGTAGCAACTACAGGACCAGTCATTGTGTCATAAAAAAATCCATGAGAAAAATCTATGTATTTATATTTTCCATTTTCATATATAGGTAAAAGAGTATTTCTTTTAGACCACTCAGGTACAAACTCTCTAATAGCATCTAATTGATCTCTAGATATGTTATACAGTGCCCTAAAACCTTCAACAGCTACGATAGGTGCAGTGATATAAGTCATTGCTTGACCCGCTAATCTTGCTTTACCAATTGGAGCAAGAATAGGATCTTTCGCTTCTTTAATACCTCTAACAAGATTGTTAGTACCTGTTCTATAAATTTCAGATGGGAAAGATGCAAAGTTTCCAAGTGGTGATCTTCTAACTGATTTTACAACATCAGATACATAAGCATAGTTTGGAATTGTTTCTCTTACAATTTTTGCAGCCTCTTTCATAAAAAATAATTCATCCGGCATTTTTTTAATCAAGCCATTTCTAAGTGCAACTGTGTATGCATCTTTTAATTTAGCTGTTTCACCGATAAAGTTAAACACTCTAAAGAAGTCGTCACCTCCTACGTATAATTCTTGAGCAACGTTGTATAATCTTTTTATTCTATCTGTTCCTGTGTTTAATACTTTTTGAAAAAAACCATCTATAGTTTTAGTCTTGCTTCCAACATCAGCAGCACCCTCAGCTATATCTGAAAAAATTCCTGACATATCTTTAAAAGTTGTACTTTGATTTGTTACACCTTCTTCTAATAAAAATTTATATAAACTTTGTCCTTGCGGTGTGTTTCTACGAAATAATTGTGGTTGTATTGCTCCATATGAATCTTTAATAGCATTAAGAAATTTTTGAGGATTACCTGCAAAATATAATAAATTACCATTATGCAGTGTTGTAAAAAAGTTAGATGTAAAGTTTCTTACTTGAGTTACAGGACCTAAAACTGTTTTACCAACTTGAGTCAAACCTTTTGGTATTAGAACTAAATATCTATATGCAGCAATTTTTGCTAAACCACTATCTAATATTTCATCACCTTGTTTAATTGCTTCAGCCCATTCTTTCGTTGTGAATAACCCATCTACTGGAGAAGTATAAACATCAGGTGCCAGTCTAGTTTCTAATTTTAATCCTGTAGGATCAGTTATAATTTCTTTTTTAAAATTATAAGCTGCATTAGCTTTATCATAAGATGTATGAAATATACCTCTACCACCTTTTTTAATAGATTCATCACTAGCTGTTTTTAATGTATTATAAAATTTATCTCTACTCATTATCTGTGCTAAATCTCCCATTGTATTGTAAACAATGTTTTTAGCATTTTTATATTCACCAAATAATTTTCTAAAAGCAACCAGATCAGATTCTTTTTGTATTAAACCACCTTTACCATCTGGTTTAAATTTACCTCCAGCTGTAACATTTTCTGCAAGGTTTTTTGTAATAACTGCTTTATCAGCCATGACACTATTATTTCCTAATGGAAATGATGGAGTTTTTTCTATTGGATTTATTTCTACATTTTTAATTATGTTATTGACAATATCTAAAGATCTTCCTTTATCTATTGGAGCACCTTGTGCTTTGTAATATCTTTGTACAATTTTAGAAACTTCATCTTTTAATTCATCTGTTGGTTTGAATCCTTTTATTAAACCTTTGTTTAAGTCTACAATTTTGTAATCATTAACTAAAAATTTATTAACTCTGTTCGTAATAATATCGTTAAACTCTGCTGCACCTTTATTTATATTACCACCTTGTAAAATTGAATTTTTTACTTCAGCTACTTTTTTTCTAAAATTAACTGAATCTCCAATTACCTTATTAATTGTATCATCACCAATACCTAATTTTTTCATTGAAGTGCTAAAATCTTTTAGTACTTTTTTATTGAATCCATCAAAATATATTTGTCCTTTTCTAACAGCATCTTTTGTTTTCATTAAAAAATTAGCAATCATTCCTGATGCAGTATCTGGATCTACTCTTTCAGCTAAATTAATTGTTTCTCTTGATATTCTTTTTAATGAGTCATCAATATTTTTAGAAAAATCATCTGCAGTTACTTTTAACGCAGCTTTAGTTCCTTCTAATTTTTGTATACCATCAAAAATTGCTTGATCCTTACTACTTCTAGATCTAAATTTAGATGCAAATTTATCTAACCATCTATCAATTAATGAATTACTATAAGCTAAATCTTTTCCTTTTTGCCCCATTAGTTTAGCGGTTGCTCCTTTTAATCCAACTATAGCGGGTATAATTGGAAAACCTAATTCTAAACCAAATAATAATTTATTATGTAATTGTCTTGCAGCATCTTCTGATGCTTCTTCTTCTGTTTTTCTATTTAAATCTGTAGGAATAAAATCTATGAAATCACCAAATGTACCTATGTCTTCTACCTTCATAACAACTGCTCCAGTACCAATACCTCCACCGACTGTGATACCTACAAATTTATCTAATTTAGATAATTTATTTAGTTCAGTTGCTTTTTTAGCTGCTTCATTTAAATTTTTAGAATTTTGAGTAAGGTTAGTATATCTTCCTTTTTTAATTGCATTAACCAATGGTCCAGAAAGTTGTCTTGCTTTTTGAGTTAATTTTGCAACAATTGGTACAGCAGTTTTTTGTGCTATCTTTCCACCACCATATAGTTGTGTCATTGCTTCTATTATTCTACCGGTAGCAGTTTCCCTAGCTTTTTCTTCTGATTCTTTTTCTATCATACCTAAATAGGTATTTTCAAAAGCTTTATTAAATTTATAGGTAGCACTTTGTTCAACCGGTATACCTTCTTCTTGCAGTGCGTCATAAAGAAGAGTTCCAAAATTAACTACACCCTTTGGTACTTTTATTAATCCACTGTTTAATGCTGCACCTATAGAATCAGATAAAGATACTTCATTATTTTCTTCTGGTGGTAAACCAAGTCTTCTATCTACTTCTTCAACTTTAGGTTCTTTTATAATATCTTTTACAGTTTCAACTGTAGAGTCTATCGGGCTTTTAATAAATTTTTCAATTTTAGGCATGATGGCTTTGTCATTTGTTTCAGCCATCTTTAAAATTTCTTCTGCAGGTACTCCTTGCTCTATAGCTTTCTGTTCTTCTAATAATTGTTTAGCTTTAAAGTAACCTTCTTTTTCAGCTACCTCAAAAAATCTTTCACTTAATTCTTTTCCATCTTGAAACTCTTCTTTAAATTCATCAGAAGGAGTTATACCTTTTAATAATTTTTTGAAAAAATCTGGATCAGCCACGTTACTCTCCTACTGGAATAAGCTGTTGTCCCTGTACTTTATAAAATTTATTAGTTCTGTAATCATATATTACAGATCCTTGTCTATAAATATCCATATCACCTTCTTCTACTATTAAGTTTCCTGTTTCAGTATCTTTAGTATAAGTTGTATCTTTTCTTAAATACGGTTGATCAATATCAAGGTCTTCTACTTTAACACCTGGAACTTCACCTTTTTTAACTTTATCTATAGCTTTTACTACTCTTTCAGCGCTATAAGTATTTAGATAAGGATTTTGATATCTATCTTGTTGCTTTAATAAACCAGCCATACTAATTTCTTCTGCTTCTTTAGCTGCCTCTTGTGGTGATTGTTCTTTTCTATAAATTTCAGTTTGATATAATTCACTTAATACCTCTTGATAATCTCTACCAGTTTCTTTAGAAATTTGTTTTGCTTTCTCAATAAAAGGAGCAATATCTTCATCAGATAATTGATCTAATACTTCTAATGCAACACCTGTTTTTAGTTTCTTTTGAGTTTGTACATTTTTTAATAAATCTGCTACAGGTTCTTTTGCAGCTGCAAGTCCAGTTGCAAGAAGACCTCCTGAAGGTCTCTGAGTAGCTAATGAAGGTCCATATTGTAATAAAAATTGTGTTAAGGGATCATCAAGTCCAGTACCACCAGAAACAGATTCAATTAAATCTAATCTATTTTGAACTGTGTCTCTAAAAGTTTGACCACCTACGCCTTGTTGGTCTGACAATGCATGATTTTCTCTATCAACAATTCCGGTCATAATACCGTCATTGATCGGTCCACCTTTTCGGAACATAGGTCTTCTAAATATTCTACTCATATTAACTAAATGCTCTATAAACTCCAGCCAATGTAGCACCTGCACCTAAAGCAGTTTGTAAAGGCGTTGGAGATGGTTGAGTTTGTACCTGCTGTGAACCTGGATATCCAGCAATTAAACTAGTGATCCCTGAACCCAGAGCCTGGGTAGCTTGTAGCGGTTGCATATATTGCTGTTGAGCAAGTTGTTGTCTAGCAGAAGCTAATGCTTGTGCTTGACTTTGTTGCAATCCACCTAAAGTTGTTAACGCAGATATTTGTTGACCTGCTAATGCAGGAGCTTGTTGAGCTAATTGTTGTTGTCTCAAGAAATCTTGCCCCGCTAATTGTTGAGCTTGACCAAATCCTTGTTGTAATAATTGTGCTTGTAATGCAGCTCTGTTTCTATCTGATGCTGACATATATTCTGCTCTTGCAACACCTTCTCTACCACCACCAAATGCACCTGCTTGAAGTGCACTTTGTGCAATTGCACCTAAACCTTTTTGTGCTTGAATATCAAATTCTTGTAAGGTTGAACCAATTACATCTTGTTGATATGGAGACATATAAGCTTGATAAGCTGTTGGTCCAGTTAATGCTGCAGCTTTTTGTAAATAAGGTTCATATGCACCTAGGCCACCTGCTTTACCAATTGCTTGTTCAGTTAATGCACCAAGACCGGCTACATATTGTGGTCCATAGATTTGTGATAAATCTGCTTCTTTTAATTCACCTGTTACTTTTTGTAATTGAGTTAAATACGGTTTTGCTGCCGCTTCTATAAATTCAGGTGGTTGTTGAACTACTGTTGATACTTCAGCCATTAGACTCTTCCTCCATTTTCTAAATACTTCATAAAGTCATACATACGTTGTGCGCCTTTGTTGACATTACCATCACCCATATTTCTTACAGCATCTGCTGTAAATACAAATTCGTTATTAGATAACATAGCTGGGATGTCATCTGCCTTTTCTTTTACACCAACTGGAGGAATAAATCCACCACTTTCTCTAAGGTCTAATTCTGTTACTCCTGCAGGGTTTTGATTTAAAGGTAAATTCATGATCCCTGAAGCCTGAATCGCTTTGTCTTCTGGTGTTCCCATAGCTAAACCTACTCTACCACCTGAAGCAAAAGAACCTGATTCTTGTACATTAGTGTATCCAGGGCCTGCTGTATATTCAGATACATCTCTTTCAACTTGTTGTGCAATAGCTGCTTCTTCATCTTCTGCATCAGCAAAAGTTCTTTGATTTCTATATGCATCAGCTAATTTAGTTTTTAAAGCTCCAACGTTTCTTGTAATACCTTCTGGATCACCTGTCTCTTCTGCTTGGCCTAATACTCCACCTAATAAAGAACCACCTGCAAAAACAGCTGCAGTTTTACCTAAATCACCCATTGCTTTAAATTTATCTACACCAGTTGAAAGAAATGACGGTAAACCAAACATTGCATTTTTACCGCCAAAAAATGTACTAGCTCCACCTTTAATTAATGCAGGTGCAAAATTTAATGCAGCTAAAGCTAGCATTGGATTTTCTTTAACTGTACTAGCAATACCTTTTACAGCACTTTTAGCTGCACCGGTAACTCCTTTGACAGCTTTCTTTACAAAGCTACCTAGTCCGTACATTTGTCTTGGTTGTTGCATTCTAGAAATTGGCATAGTTTCTTATCTTATTTTGTTTTTCCAAATAAATCAAGCTTTGGCATCTTAACTAATACATCTCTTTGTACATCTTCTTGAGGTATATTAGCAGCTTTTAAAGCTTCTTCATCCTTATAAATTTCACCTGTTTTCTTATTTTTTATAGTTGTAATAACCTCAGCAGGTTCTACTAAAGGTACTTCTTTTCCATTTATTTTTAAGTATTCTATATCTTTTGTCATAGTTCTCCTATTCTCTACTTAGTTCTAATAAACTTACAAAACCTTCAATAGCTCCTCCAACAGAAGCTTTTACTCTTAATATATCATTTTCTTCTAACACCAAAGTACCAGATATTAAATTTTCAAATGTTTTAGCTGCAATTACTTTATGAGATACTTCGTATTCTGTTGACGCTGAACTATCATATACAAATACTTCTAACTCAGGATTAGATCCTGCATGAT
>Ga0208019_1001974_pt1 | contig 10568 bp, 16 predicted proteins | sample CB_VirMetaG_5_FD_184540 | JGI IMG/M metagenome (GOLD analysis project Ga0208019, IMG submission 184540) | Freshwater to marine saline gradient viral communities from Chesapeake Bay - CB_1508_1D Viral MetaG (SPAdes) (version 4) | ecosystem: Environmental > Aquatic > Marine > Coastal | place: USA... | reverse complement strand
ACCTAGACTACTCACAGAAGAAATGCGTGTAGAAGATAAAACACTACACATACCACAAGACGAACCTATATTCGATGCCGCAAATGTTTTACGTTTAGGCAAAGACTTACTGTACCTTGTCAGCAACACAGGCAATGAACTTGGTGGTAGGTGGTTACAAAATGTTTTAGGTGAAACTTATACTGTACATTTTTGCCATAACCTCTATGCTTTTGCGCATATAGATAGTACAATAACAGCACTTAACGAAGAGCAGTTTATCGTAAACTCTGCTAGAGTAAATGAGACTAACCTACCAGCCGTCCTCAAGGACAAAGAAATCATTTACGTAACAGAAGATATGATTGAACCTCAGACTTTTTGGCACTACCCCTACGCAAGTGCCTGGATTGCGATAAACATGCTCTCCGTTAACCCCTCTACAGTTGTAATAGAAAAGACACAGACAAAATTAATGGATTTACTTAGCAGTAAGGGCTTCGATGTGGTTCCTGTGCAGTTTAGACACGCTCGTACACTAGGTGGTGGCTTACATTGTGCCACACTGGATTTAGAAAGAATTAGTAAATAGTATATAGTTATATAGTAACAAGGAAACACATTGAGCGATTATAAGAAGTATAATAATGTTTTGCTCACAGCGTATCAAAAGTATGCTAACACACGAGACCTCGTAGCCAAAAAGCAAGAGATCTTGAGCAAACTGGCAACTAAGACCAACGCTAAAATTCTTTTTTTAGGTTTTAACCCACTCTGCCTAAGTCTAGACAACTTTGGTATTGCAGAAGTAGATGAACCTGTGATAGAATTTCTTAAAGAGCAAGGTAAAACATTCACAGAAGTGGACTTAACCAATAGCCAACCTTGGGACTATGTCTTGGCTATGGATGAGTATTATACCTTTGCGGAAAGCGACGAAGAGCAACAACAGTTAATTAGAGTGTTGAGTAGTGTAACCAAAACACGACTAATAACCACTTTGCGTGATTATAAGAACTTAAACTATAGAGATAAAGAATTTTCAATGCCGGTTTCTGTCGTTAATGACACCGACAGGACTATATACTTAGAGTACCATATGCATGGTGGAACCAGTCACTGGGACAGTATTGTATATGAACTCGATGGTGAAGATAATAAAACACACGGCCCATACAAGCGTATGCCGATGTATTTCAAGCAGTTAGCAAAATTTAGCATGGATGGAGGTGCTAAGTCCTTTCTCGTACAAAAGAACATGATGTGGAAAGGTTTAATTCGAAGAAACTTTGAACATGTAATTTCAATAGAATATGATAAATGAAAATGACATTAATCAATTATTAAGCAACGAAGTAACAAGAGCAGTAAAACAAAAAATGCTACATGTGGACCTTAATCAAATGGTCGCAGAGGCTACTCAACGTGAGCTTACTAATAAGATACACAACATAAAATTCCCTCAAGAAAGTATTGAGTTCCAAAGTATTAAAAATAATACTGTAAAAATTTCTGGAAGTCAGGTATCGGGCGGAGTACATAAACGTTTTAAATCTATTGGCATAGAAGACTATGCTAAAAACTGTAAACTTACTATCTTAGATGACAATGTTGTTGTGGAAAATACACTTGTTGCTCTGGATGCAAATATTAAAAATTCACTTACTGTAGACGGTGACCTGATTGTTAGAGGGTCTGTTCCTGCAGATAGTAAATTTTTTAATGACATTGTTGAAGGTGTAGTGCAGAGACTAGGATCAGCATTCGAACAAATTTTTAGGCAAAGTATTATTGATGGTGTAGTAAGAACACTTAGTATAAATGGGTTAGATGTTGCAAAATTAAGTTTTAACGGCAAACCACTCACAGACGGCGTTAGCCTTGCCAGTAATATTACGGGTAGTAATCTGCAACACCTTGGAGAGTTAAGAGAACTTCAAGTTAAGAATGAGGCATTAGTAGCTGATACGCTGTATGTAACCAAAGGACGCATAGGTGTTAATACAGATGAACCAAGTGCACCGTTAGCAGTCTGGGACGAAGAAACAGAAATAGTAATTAAAAAACATTCTAAACATAAAGGCTACATAGGAAGCTCTAGAGATACTACAGTTGTACTAGGGGCAAACAATAACAGTAATATTGTTCTTAACCAAGACGGTACAACTACAGTAGACAAACTTAAGGTAGGTGGGAGTAAAATTACCAGTGCTCCTGTCAAACCTAATATAGATTCAGACAAAGGACACATAGTTTTTAATAGCCACCCTGATTTAGGCAGACCAGTAGGCTGGATTTGCCTGGGCGGCAACCGTTGGTCTGAAATCGGAACGTGTGAATGAACATATCCTTTGTAGTTGGTAACGGGGAAAGTAGACGTACGATTAACGTATCCAGCCTAAGAGAGTACGGCCCAGTTTGGGGGTGTAACAAGATATATGAACAGTTTCATGTAGACAACATTGTTGCAGTAGATCAAAGTATATTAGAATTAATAGTTAGGAATGGCTTTCATTTTTCAATGAACGTTTACACAAGACGACGATGGAGTCCTGACTACAACAACGTGCCTGAAGTAAAATACATTCCTGACTTTAAAGACGAAGGTCAAGTTAAATGGCAAAAACAATGGCACTGGAACTCAGGACCCCTAGCATTATTTTTAGCATGTGAGCAAGGTGCTGATGTAGTTTGTATGTTTGGATTTGACCTATATGGTTATGGCGGACGAGTAAACAATATGTATAAGGATACATTAGGTTACGACAAGTCAGATACCAAGGCTGTAGATCCAGGATTCTGGATTAGTCAAATTGATCAATTAATGAAGTGGTATCCCAATACACAATTTGTGCAGGTTCAACCTGAAGGTTGGGAAATACCTCTTATGTGGAAATCAAATAATAATTTTAGTTTAGATACATTCGAGAACTTTTTCCAAACTTTATTAGGTTCCAACATTTAAAATGTTAGAAAAAAACTTTTGTTCTAGTCCCTGGTTCCATCTAGGGATAAACTACGACGGTAACTTTGCTAAGTGTCGTTGGGGCAAAGAAAATACAAAAGATAAAACTTATAATGTTGGTAATTCATCGATAATAGATTTTTATAAGAGCGATGAAATGAATGCCTTTAGAAGTTCTCTACTAGAAGGTAAAAAATTAGATGTTTGTTCTACCTGCCATTATGAGGAAAGTTTTGACAAACTTAACGGTAGAAAACGGCAATTAAACAAAAGTGGCATCGATGTAAACGAATTCGAGATGTCGTTACTGAGTAGTCCCCACTATAAACATTTCTTACACAGTTACAATAATCAAGGTTCAGCAGACTACAAACCCACAGATTTACAAATATGGTTAGGTAATACTTGTAACAGTGCCTGTATTATGTGTAATCCATTAGCGAGTAGTAAATTAGAAACAGAATATAAAACACTAGAAAAGATAAACCCTAGTTTGTTTAATTCTATTAACGTTCCCAACTGGACAAAAGACAAAGAAAAAGTATTAGACATCGCTAAACAAATATCTGCTATAGATAACTTAACCTATATACACTTTCTAGGTGGGGAGACCTTGTATGATCGTGCATTTTATACTTTGTGCGATTATCTAATAGATACCGATAAAGCCAAAAACATTATCATAGGAACGACTACAAACGGAACAATTTACAGCGATAAAATTAAAAAGTATATAAAAACATTTAAAGGGTTCCATTTAGGTATTAGTATAGACTCAGTTACTGATCTCAACGATTATATACGATGGCCTGGAAAAATAAACGAGATATTACCTAATATTAAAAGTTTTCTCCAGGACAGACAAACAAATCCTGAACTGTACATTTCTCTGAGAATAACACCCACAGTATTTTCGGTGTTACATATAGATCAACTTTTTGATTTTATGATTGAGAATAGTGTTATAGCAGAGAGTTGTAATATATTGTTTGAACCAAAATGTTTGCGTATGGAAATCATGCCTGACAATATTCGACAGATAGTAAAACAAAAGTTGGAACGTCTAATAGAAACACATAAATTAGATAAATCAGACATTGTCAATATAAGAGTACCAAATTTAATAAATGAAGTTACTGCTAATACCATATTAGATTATTATAAGTTTATGTGTGAATACACCGAGCCTAACGATGTAGAACAATCAAGACATGACTTAGTGTCTTTCGTGAAAGCATTTGAAACAACTAGAAAAAATAGTATATTAGATTACTTGCCAGAATATGAAGAATTTCTCAGAACTTACGGCTATTAATATTGACCAAAGTCTCGAAGTTAGCATAAACCTTATTACACATGGTGCTAATTATACGTTTAAAATCAACGGTTTAGATATTATAGACACAGAGTACAATACTAAACTAGGACTATTTGACGATATTTTACTTGAATGTAATGTTATAACAGGCATAATTGAACTAGATAAATTTACTATCAATAACTTCGAAGTACTACCCAAGTACCAACATCTAGCAACTCCTCCCACAGCCTGGATTGACGGCAACTGGACATTTAAAATACCTGCTCCTTTTTATGTTTGGAAACACCAAACTACAGGACAGGGTATAATCTTTTAGTTGACACAAAAATAAAGTACGCATATAATATACCTATGACTACTACACCACGACTAGGTTTTGCCTGCAAATGGATTGATACTCCCGAACAGGTAGACGGTATTAAACCCAAAGACGACTGCAAAAAGTACAACACAGGTAGTACTACTATTACCTGGTTAAACAAGCAGACTCGTGATGTTGCAGAAGAAAAACTATGGAACCTAATGCAACAGAATATTGAAGCCACCAGACTTCTCGTCAAACGTGTAGGTGACTTAGATCCACACTTGCGTATGGTTAGGCTCAGCAGTGACATACTACCTGCTTATACAGAAGACACATGGAGTTACTTCTGGCAAAAGCCTGATGTGCGTGAATACTGTGAGCGACACTTTGCTCGCATAGGTGAGATTGCTAGACAACAAGACGTTAAACTAAGTTTCCATCCAGGACAGTTTACCGTGCTAGCCAGTGATAATCCTGACGTTGTAAATAGAAGTATAGACGAGTTTGAGTATCATGTAGACATGGCGAGGTATATGGGTTATGGCGATAGATTTCATAGTGATGGCTTCAAAGTTAACGTGCATATTAGCGGTAGGAATGGTGCTATGGGAATTGTTAATGCACTTCCTAGATTGTCGCAAGAAGCGAAAAACCTTATCACAATCGAAAACGAAGAAATCACATACGGACTAGACGACTGTCTCACACTAGCAGAACATGGTGTTGCCATTGTTCTAGACATACACCATCACTGGTGTCGTGAAGGCCAATACATTGACGCCAACGATGACAGGGTAAAGCGTGTTATTGACAGTTGGCAAGGTGTTCGACCTACAATGCACTACTCATACAGCAGAGACGAACATCTCCCTAAAGGTTTCGATCACACAGAACGTCCTGCTATGCAGTTATTACTTGAGTCAGGACATAAGAAACAAAAACTAAGAGCCCATTCAGACTTTTATCCCAATAGGGAAGTCAATGCATGGGCTCTATCATTCCTTGACAACTTCGACATCATGGCTGAGGCGAAGGGCAAGAATCTAGCTAGTTTTGCACTAGCCAAACAAGTTACTTCTTTTTAGGGGTCGCTTTTTTAGTGCCTGTTGTAGTTTTCTTACCTGCGGGCTTTTTGGCTGTCGCTGGCTTTTTAGCGGCTGGCTTTTTGGCTGTCTGTTTTTTAGCAGGAGCCTTTGCTTTAGCTGGTGCAGGTTTTTCAACTTTGTCTGCAACAGGGAAAGGCCAGGCTGCAGGAGCATTTGAATTTGATGACTCAGATTTTTGGGTAGAACCTTCAGTTTTTGTACTAGTTGGCTTACTCGGCTTAACATCTTCTTCACCCTCACCCATTAACCAGTTGATAAATTTCTTAATCATTGTTGATCTCCATATAATATTATATGCTATTATTTATTCAACAGATTGACAAACGGTAAGAATTGTGCCATAATACACAAATATTAACTAATTTAGGCTTATTATGAAGCATTTTCTTTTAGTTTTGAGTATGTTAGCAGTTACAGGTTGTGCTGGTGCAAATACACATAGTAGACCAGGTGTTGAATATATGGCTTACTACAAGATTGATTGTGCCCATGCACATGAGCAGTATCAATATATTGACAGTTTGACTCCTACACCCTGGGAACGACAAAGTGCTAAACTTTTTACCGCTACAATGACTGGACAAATTGGTAGTGCTATTAATGGCGAGTATCAAAATAGAATGGATATTGCCAGCGGAAGATACGATGCTAACATTAGTATGATTAAACATAATATTAGAAGTCAATGTGGATACAAGGACTACAAATGAAATACTTAATACCATTTATATTGTTTGTTACAGGTTGTGCCGCACATCAGCCACCTGCTAGACAACTTGATAGAATGTTTGTAGATTGTGCTAACCAACAGCAACAGGAAGCCTATCTAATGAACTTGTTGAACAGAGATCCTAATCCGGCTATAACAGACTTGAACAATGTTCTACTAGAAATAGACAATAGAAAATGGGAACAGGATATAGCCTATAAAAAACAAATTAAGGCAATGCTTTGGGAGGTACGTTCAACATGCGGACAATAATACTATTATTACTGTTACCTAGTTTAGCATTTGGTGAGTGTACACTAACACAGAGTAATGTTACTAGAGCAGTAGGTACAATCAATCAAGTTAGGAATATTACTTCAGATGTCTTAGAGTACAGAGACGGAGTAAGGCAATGTACTGTACAATTTGAAGGCGAAATGAATGGCACATGGTATCATGGCTTTGGTACATACCGTTGGCAAAATGACATGCCCGATAACGTAGCCTGTGGTAACGCATTTGAAATAGCAAAGTCCCAACTTATTCAATCAATCAGTGAGAATAAAATTGAGGCTAATACAGAACTTTGGTGTGATGAGAATAATGATCCAGCACTTAAAGTATTGAAACCAGGACAGGTATTAGAGTATGGGCAGTGGACACCACACCCTATACATACTAATACGTTTTGGTATCAAGGCACTAGTTGTAAATGGTTTGTGGAAACTAACCTTTCTGGTAACGATATGCGACAATGGGAAGGCATAGTTTGCGAAACTGGTGATAAACGTTGGGTAGTAGTTGACAAATTTTAAGAGTGATGCTATCGTATTACATAAGGAGACAAATATGATATTCGGTGGACTGAAATGGTTTATAGCAGGCGTACTTACTACACTTGTATTCATATATCCAACACAAGCAAAAGATGCATTTAGTTGGACTATTGATACAGTTACAACGGTGTTTAATTGGTCGTCTGAAAAGGCAGAAGTTATTGTTGACAAGGTACAGGAGGTATCTAAATGAAAACGTTCGCAGTATTATTAATAGCGGCGTTCTTATCTGCTTGCAGTAGTACAAGTGGCAAGTTCGAGAAGAGAGCCGAGGAAACTTACAAAAGGCAAACTAAGGAAACTAAGCAAGCCATTAAGGAAGCACCTGACTGGATGAAAGAAGTTCCGGAAGATGAAGGCGCTATCTACGCTAACGGTACAGCTACTAGTTGGGACATGAATATGGCAGACTTTAAGGCTATGACCATGGCGCTAGGTAAAATTTGTGTTGCGGCAGGCGGAACAATTGATGAGAGATCCAGAATTTACATGAAGGACACACCTGATGGCACACTGGAAAGCAGTGAACTAGCCATACAACAGAAGTGTCATGAAGTAGATGTTACTGGCTCAGAGATCGCTGATATCAAACGTGTAGCAGAAGGTGCAAGGTTTAGAACGTATGTATTAGTAGCACTACCAATTGGTGACGCTAATCATCTTGCGGCTAAACGTAGAATCAGAGACGAACAACTCAGTCTCGACAAGAAGATGAAAGAAACATTCCGTGAAATGGAAGGACAACAACAATAATGCCAAATTTAGTACCAATAGTTATTGAGCAAACTAGTAAAGGTGAGCGCAGTTTTGACATCTACTCTAGGTTGCTCAAGGACAGAGTAGTAATACTGGACACAGAAGTTTCCAGTCACTCAGCAAGTCTGATTGTGGCTCAACTACTGTTTCTAGAATCAGAGGATCCAGAGCAAGACATTCTGTTCTATATTAACTCGCCAGGCGGACTAGTAACCGCAGGCTTGTCAATCTACGACACAATGCAGTATATCAAACCTGACGTATCAACTATTGTGTTAGGACAAGCCGCAAGCATGGGATCTTTCCTAGCAATGGCTGGTGCTAAAGGCAAGCGTATGGTATTACCAGAAGCCAGAACAATGATACATAGAGTAAGTTCTGGTACACCAGGTACTAAGGGCTCAGTTCATGTACAAGAACTAGAGTTTGAGGATGCCAAGCGTACATTTGAAGAGAGTCAGCGTATTAACAAACGTCTGACAGAACTATATGTTAAACACAACACGGCTGGAAAGTCGTATGAAGAATTGTATGAAGCAATGAAGTTTGATACATATCTTTCAGCGCAAGAAGCAGTCGATTATGGATTAGCGGATAAGATTATTACAAGTAGAGAATAAGCGTAGTACCGCTGTCCAAATAAATACACTATTAAGGACAGCACATGAAGTTATTTGAATTACGAAAAGGCCGACCCCTCGTCTATGTTGACATGGATGGAGTGTTGGCCGATTTCTTTGGTGAGCTCAGTAAGCAACACTCTGTAGACCACTGGACAGAGATTCCAGATGGTGAGGATGCTGTCGTAAAGAGTGCAAACGAAAAAGGCTTCTTCGAGAACTTACCAAAACTTCCCAATGCCGACACACTAATTGATAACATAGTGGATCTGGTTGGCACATACAATATATTGAGCAGTCCACTTCAGAGTAACACTGAGCAGAGTGCCAGCGAGAAGTCTGCCTGGATAGACAAAAACATACACCCCAAGCCCGCTCAGCGTATATTTGACCATAACAAGTACAAGTATGCCACTCAGGAAGATGGCACACCAAACATCTTAATTGACGACTATCCCTACAATATCAAGCTCTGGCAAGCACGTGGGGGTATAGGTATACAGTACAAGGATAGATGGTCCGAGGATGTTATCAAAGAGCTTAAAACAGCAATCAAGAACGTAAAACAAGCTGAAATCGCAGAAGAATTAGAGATAAATGTACCGGATAACGATGCCATATACACTGGCAAAGATGTACTAAAATACGTTAAAGATATGCATCACAAATACAATTTACCTAAGCCAATATTAAACCATAATGCCTGGGTACTTGTAAACTTTCCGGTAGCAGAGCTACACATCAGACAAAACGGTAAGGGCGAGGATCCTTACGGCAGAGATAATGAGATAGACTTCGATACAGTAGCAGGTGTTGACATGAAAACACTTGGTACGAAACCTATTGTAGTCGACGATAATAATTGGATAATCGATGGCAACCACAGAGCCACAGCGGCTCGTATGTTTGGTATGAAAAATATTCCAGCGTTCTGTCCTTATCAACATGCATTGAAAATATTACAATAAAAAGGAAGCAACACAATGTACGAGTATAGAGCAAAAATAATCAAAGTAGTAGACGGGGACACAGTTGATGTAGACATCGATTTAGGATTCGGAGTATGGTTAAAAGATGAACGTGTACGTATTATGGGTATTGACACACCTGAGTCACGCACTAGCGACAAAGTAGAGAAGTTATTTGGTTTAGCCGCTAAGGATAGACTAAAGTCACTACTAGGTAAAGATGCTATTTTAAAAACTGTTATAGACAACAGTGGCGAGGATGCTAAAGGAAAGTTTGGACGTATTCTTGGTGACTTCGTGGGAGAAGATGGTCGTATGGTTACAGATGTCTTAATATCAGAAGGACATTGTGTAGCATACTTTGGTGGATCAAAAGAAGAGATCCAAGGTAAGCACATGGTTAACCGTGAGAAGTTGCTACGTGAAGGCGTTGTAAACAAAAAAGAATACGATAAACTTATGAGCGGCAAGTAAACTAAATACTGTTATGAAAATATACGAACTTAACGAAGGCAAGAGCCCACACAAAAAGGGTACTAAAAAGTACAAGAAGCACATGGCGGCAATGCATGCCGGTATGGCAGAAGAGTTAGAGCAACTTAATCCTGAAAGTCCCAAGGACAGTAAGGTTATTGTGCAGGGCATTGGTCGTTATAGTGTAGAAACACTGGGTCAGAGTATTAAGCGCCAGTTAGAAATGTTAGTTACACAAGCAGACAGAGGTAACTGGGAAAACATTAAACATACACTAGACCCTAACAGTATTGGTGCCACCCTAATGCCTAAAGTCGAAGCTCTTCTAAAAGCACTAGACGACATAGAATCTGAACGTAAAAAAGGCGGAGCCCGTAGCAGAAACATCGAGCCGAGGTAGTACAATGCGAGCCCGAGAGTTTATATACGAAGCAGGTAGATCACAATACCGAGAAATTGAGTTTGTTTGTGCTAATCCCGAATTTCCAGAGGCTACTGATCCTGAATTACAAAAACAAATGTATATAGGA
>Ga0208019_1001973_pt1 | contig 10571 bp, 22 predicted proteins | sample CB_VirMetaG_5_FD_184540 | JGI IMG/M metagenome (GOLD analysis project Ga0208019, IMG submission 184540) | Freshwater to marine saline gradient viral communities from Chesapeake Bay - CB_1508_1D Viral MetaG (SPAdes) (version 4) | ecosystem: Environmental > Aquatic > Marine > Coastal | place: USA... | reverse complement strand
AGGCAGTAAACGGGAAAGTAACCCCAGGTGCAGGATCAGGCATGTTCTTTGTTTATTTTCTACTATTTTAATCTTATTAATATCTAAGAAGCAGCCAGTTGGGAAGGGTCGGCTGCCCACCCTTTAGTGAGTAGGCCTACTGCGGCTGGGGCGGCCATTGCACCTCCCAGGGAAAGTCAGCCTGCTCTGGGACCATGCGCAAGGTTTCTCGGTATAGCTGCCATGCAAGCTTGCCGTCCAGATCTAAAGGACTGTCCGCAAGCTGTGTCCAGTCGCAGTCGGCAAGACGTTGGTTTCGATCAGCACGAATCTCGGATGCTTTGGCTGCGGTGCGTTCTGCAATCTCTTCTGGTGTAGCAGGAGCCTCGATCCACTGCTCAATCCAAGTGCCATTCACTTTGACGGCAGTGCGCTCTAGGTTGATCGAATAATCACTTGCAGGCTGTGGTGTTGACGTGACTCGGTAAACATTGAAGCTGGCAGCGACTTCATCGCTGATCACCTTGGGCCAACTGGTGCCCTTGTTGGAAAGCCTTAGATCGGTCAAGGTGTATGGATAGCGATCCAAAGATCCGTCAGGCTTAAGCAGTGCGTAAAACATTAGGATGCCTCCAATTCGGTGAGCTGGTCCGCGATGACATCACGGATGATAATTGCTTTAAGTTGTTCGGTTTTGCTGGATTCTAGCAGGCTAGTAAGTTGATCGCGGAACTCTACCAAGGCAGAGTTATTGGCGTACTCGGCATCAATTTTTGCAATAGCACGTTGGTAGTTATCAATGTTGATTTGATAATGCAACACTTCATCGTTGCGTCCTTCAAGTGCGGTTTTTAGGGTTTCGAGCTTGTTCATTGTTAGTTTGGGCTAAATGCGATGCTCCTGCCATCACCAGGAAGAAACAGGGAAGGATTGGCGTATTTTGTGCCAAACCCTGACCCGCTCCAACGATATGCGCTTATGCGGGGGAAGAGTTGGTGACCGATTGCTATTGCGGTGCTACTTGCGCTAAATCCTATACCAAATGGTAAACCACTAGGCAATGTGGCGGGATTGGCAAACTTTGCACCAAATCCCGATCCGCTCCAAGGATAAGCGGTTACATATGGAGTGGTCGCGTGAGAAACAGCTACAACAGTTCCGTCATGACTGAGTGCAAGATCAGTGCAGATATCTGGAGGCAGTGTGGCTGGGTCTGCATATTTAGTGCCAAACCCCGATCCGCTCCATGAGTAAGCGTGTATATAAGGACTTGTGAAGCTAGGAACAAAAAGAACAGTGCCATCGGGGCTGAAAGCACCAGTGCGGGCACCAGTGGGAACTGTGCTGGGATCTGAAAACTTTGTGCCAAACCCTGACCCGCTCCATTCATAAGCCGAAATATATGGAGAGTTTTGATGAGCAAGGACGATGGCAGAGTCATCAGGATGGAACGTAACACCCCATCCAGTACCAAAGTCAGGCAACGGGGAAGGATTGGAGAACTTTGTGCCAAATCCCGATTCGCTCCAGGGATATACGCTTAAGAACGGAGAATCGAGGTGAGATATGGCTACCTCAGTATTAGCAGTAGTAAACGCAACTCCGTATCCGGTGCCCGTAGGTGTTGTAGATGGATTGGCAAACTTTGCGCCAAATCCAGATCCGCTCCACGAATAAGCTGTTACATATGGAGACCCGCCATGGGCACAAACTAGAGCAGTCCCAGTGCGGTCAAATTGATGGCGTATTACGGTGCTAGTAGGCAATGTGGCGGGATTGGCAAACTTTGTGCCGAATCCTGATGGACTCCATGGGTAGGCTGAAATATATGGTGAACCGTTGTGACCAACAGTTATTGCAGTGCTAAGTTCAGCTGCTCCTCCAACATTTCCGGCGGCGGCTCTTAAACCATGTGGATGTCTCATGCAACGTCTCCTACAGAAGCGCCGTAAACTTGGCTGCCGACTTTCCAGAGTTGCACAACGCTGTAACCGCTAGTAGCAAGCGTCGGTGCGCTTCCTCCGGTCCAGATAACGCCGCCTGTCCCAAAAGTTGAGTCGGTCCAAGTAATTGTGTAATCGGTGCCGTCATTGATCATTAGCGTGACCGATTCACCGGCTGCAAAATTGGTCCCTTTAGGTGTACGGCTTGCGCCTAGCGTTATCAACTGCACGCTGCCATTGCCAGGATCTATTTCAAAAGCAGCGCCGTCGCTAATCGTATAAACATCCTCAAGGATTGTACCTGTAATAGCTGGGTCCTTGAATGATCCGGTAGTTGTAATCAATCCGGAGCTGTCGATGACTAAGCTATCTGCTGGTGCAGATGCATCGATAGTTAAACCTTTAACTAACTGAGCCTTTGTCTGAGACATCTAACTAATTATTATCCTTACCTTTCATTTTACAGGAGCAAGATTCACATTTCTTGCACCAAGTCTTATCTCCAGGGATGACTTCTGTACCGTATTCAAAGTCATCGTAATCTTGTTGATTACGTAACCAACGCGCAAACTCTTCCATATATTTCTTAATGAGTTGCGTTGGCATGATCAAAGGAAGTAAGGTAGCTGCGGTCCTTTAGGGCCAGGTGGTTTCAGTGGTCTAAAGCCGCGTTCAATTAATTGATCCATGTAAGGAGAATCAAGATGCGGCGTTTTAAGTATAGCGTTCGGTGGAGAGTACCGAATAGTACGTGCAACTAACGAATCGTCTTCCTCCTGGTCGTAATCAGTACCTCGTAAATAATCACGTAAGAAACTAATTCCGTCTCCAGCATTAGCTTTCCTTGTAGGAACTGTATTGTTATTTAAAGAATTAAGAAAATCTTGAGAAAGACCTACTTCTCTTGTAACATTAAACCTGGGTGGTTGGCCAGGAAACTCTTGCCAGTTTCCGTAAACTACCTTACCACTTGAAAGAACCATAGGTTCTTCTGTTGCTTGAGTAGTCATAGTCAGATTAAGCCAAGACGAAAAGCACGGGTTAAATTACGGGCACGATCACCTGCACTTAAACCAGCAGTTGTAGCCATGTCAGCTTGATCAGCAGTAGCTTGCTGTTGTGCAGCCTGCGTCGCCAAGGGATTTACGCTCTCCATCGTGTAACCTGTTTCTGGTTGAGCACGATAACCAAATTCACCTGGTTGTGTCTCCTCTACTGCTTGTAAACCTTCAGCATATCCACCGGTTTCGGGGAACATCTTAGCTAACAAAGGATTGTAAGCACCCACTACACTACCCGCTTGGGCCATAGGGGTTTTGCCATATTTTTGCATCCACATCTGCATACCCGCATCTTCTGCTTCCTGAGTTTTCTTTTGAGAAATCAGGTTACGATATTGCGCCATCTGAGACTTGTACTCATCACTTTGAGAACGATCTACTTCTCCAGTGGGGGTTAAACCTTTAACAATAGCTGCTGGTTGGACAGTGCCTGCAGGGATGACTGTTGACGGTTGTGCTGGCAGAGGAAGTTGAGGTGCTGCAGGAGGCTTACCCATTCCTTTGGGAACAAATACGCGTCCCATATCATCCATATAGCCACCTAGATGATAGGCATCTTCGGAAGTCATACCACCAACGCGTCCTGCATCATTCATAAATGCGCCAGGTGGCAGTTGATCGCTGCTAATAGAAGTAAAAGGCGAAGGTTGAGTAGCAGCATTAGCACCACGCCCTGCAAAACCCGCTTCACGACCGAACAAAAACTGAGCACCTGGGAATGTAGGTGTCCAGTTGGCTGCTGGTGTTTTTTTAGCGCTACGTTGACCGCCTTGGTATGGCATTATTTATAAGAAATCCTTACTTACAATAGTAACACTGGGCAATAAACATCTCCATGGAAGTTATTCAAACCTTTCCTTGCGGTACCACTATTGAACTCGGTGAAGACCGCCATCACAATCAAGTGCACAGAGTTTGTACGCCAGGGGGATCAATGTGTCGATTCGTAGAACCTTATCACTGTGCACTGGTGTATGCACAACAGTATGAGGAGATGTATTGCATTAAACCTGAAGATTGAAAGTCAGGTATATCGCTGTTTGGGAATACGTTTGTACTGCCTAGGAATCCTTGAGATCCCAGTTGGCAAACGGATTTTCTGGAGTGGCAAAGGAACGGACGCATAGTGGCTTATAGGAGGGCTATTTCACTTAGGGAAAGGGAAGTAGGGGTAGGTGTCCGTTCGTTCATTGTTACGGCATGAACAGTTTGATGGTGTATTGGTATCACCGTGAACAAAGAACGGACTCATGGTTACCCCTACTTCTCTTTCCTTAAGAGAAATAAGGGGTAAAAACACCACCTTTGTTCGTTCCTTCTAACACTCCCTCCAAACCATTGACAGCACAGGGGATTCAGCCTTACCGTGGAGAGGAGCACAACCTCCCCTCCATGGATTACAAGACGTTTTTTCGTGATTTATCAATGACGGAAGACGATATCATTGATTTAGCGATCCCTTTGAAGATCCTAAATGATGAATTAGGTAGGGGTAAGTGCTGGTGCGTAAAAAAGTACAGCCACCCAGCCTTTGAGCATTTCCGATTGACGAACAGTAGTCGTCCCCTATTCAAGACCATGGATGCCAGGATGCTGGCGGTTGCCTTTGACAATCGGTTCCCTCCACTGGAGGAGGGTCGCTACACCGTCCTGGTGCGCAGACACACCTGCACATCTCAGTACTGCCTCAACCCAGCGCACTACTACTACGGCAGCCAGAGCGACGTAAAGAAAGAGCTGGCTAACCGCCGTGGTCGCAACATCAATGAGGAGGTCATTGCAGATATCCGATCTCGTCGTGAGTCCAATAAGAAGAAGTGGACTTATAAGACTCTAGGTGAATTCTTCAATCTCCCCTACCATGTAGTACGTCGTATCTGCTTGGAAAACGCTTACACCAATGACTAACTCTAACGATCTTTCCGATAACCTCAATGAGGCTGTATCAGCTAAAGACAGTTACAGAAAGAAACTAGAAGCAATACAAGAAAAAACAAAAAACAAATATTGTTTGTGGCACCGTCGCAATTTTGACGGACACGTTAACAACTTTGGGTTAATGTACGAATGCAAAGACTGCATAAAGGCCATAGAAAATGGACGGTGCACTATTGATGTCACTAACTTTGATCTTGATGTTTATTGGAATGTCCGTAATTTTTGGTTAAAAGTAGATATCAGAGACCCCAAGGAGTGCTGGCGGTGGCTTGGTGCAACGCGGCGCAATGAACAAGAGAGTGTTGCGTACATGCCCAGCCCCTTTCATTCTGCCAAGATACAGTCTGCCCCCAGGGTTGCCTTCTGGCTTAGCCGTGGTTACACAGGTAAATACAGGATTATGCACTTACCGGAGTGTGGTCCGCTCTGTTGTAACCCCCTCCATTTACGGATTAAAGAGTTAGAATCAGGTACCAATCCCACAGAGATTGCTGCAATCAATCTGAGTTATGGCAACATCTTCGAGCGAGCAAAAAACAACACTGAAGGAGAGCTACCTGATTCCGAGTAGCTTTATCAGCAAAAACCCTAGCTATGCAGGCTATGTGGTTATTGATGGTACTGCAAAAGTAACTGAGTGGTTTGAAGATAAGGAAGATGCCTTATTGGAACTACGTTGTTTAGAGAAACAACTAAGCTATGAGTTGATCAAAACAACTCGTTGTGAAGGATTCTATCCGGAACGCGCTACAATTATAGAAGAAAAGTATCAAGCTAGTGGCCGTACAAACGGTTTGTACACTGGCTTAATGTCAGAAGATGTCGAGGTTTCTAGCAACACTGCCGGTTAATACAGGTTTTGTAAACCTCGGATCAGTAGAATCTTACCCAACTGGTGGTACCGGACCTACTGCGTACGGTCCTACAAGTTATTACGGAAGTGATCCGTTACCTGCTCAGTTGGGTGATTCTATTAATAACCCAGTTAATCTAGGCAATCTGACTTCTATTTATAAAACAATCACCATTAGCAATAGCCATGGTGGATTGAGTAGAAAGCAAACAAGCTTCTACTCTTTCAAATTATTACAACCCCGTTCAATTAAGTTAAGTCAAAATTTTAGTCAGTTTTCCACGACTTCTAATACAAATCGCAATACATTAGTAGCGTTCTATAAGTTAGAGAATGGTAATCATAGGCGTGAGTTACCTATTAACGATTCTGGTTATGTAGTAGAGGAAGCCTCTATTCAGAATGGTGACGAGGATAATGATGTCGTAAGTTTTGATTATCCTAATGCACAATTGTCGCCAGGGAATTATGTCTTTCTCATTACAAATGATATTCGTTACCTAGAGACAACTTATTCGATTACGTTAGAAAGTTTTCTTAATGACTGGCGTTACGTCTATGAAGACGTAAATGAGGCATTAGATTTTCGCTTTGTTACAGAAACAGTAGATACAGTCATTGACTTCGGGTTTATTACAGATTGACAATACTAAAAAAGCTGCTAGCCTAATTGAAGGTCAGCAGGTCTTTACCTATGAAGACAATCTCATTGAATGACTTTGAACAACACTTTGATGATTTTATCGACGATGTTGTTGAGAACGGCCGACATTATAAAATTGATCTTGGAGACGGCAGAGCCGTTATGCTAATTCCTTATGAGGAATACAATTTTTTACTCGGAACTTATGAAGACTGGCTAAATTCTAACGAGGCTAAAGACAGTTAGCCGCCACGAATCATGCGAGCAGCTCCTCCTTGAGATCGTGGAGGCATTCTATTAAACGCAAGCGCGTTAAAATACGTAGCTCTTTCTTCTTCATTTCTATCTTTGCGTTGTTCTCGTTTATTTTCCTGATATTCGTCTTTCCTACGCAACCGTTCTTCTCTTGCAATTTCTTTATCTGTTGGCAATAAAGTTGTATAATCAAACTCACCAAAACTCATTGGCTTGTATTGTTCTGCAGCAGCCCTTCCAATATTTGCATTATCAAAATAAGTTTTAAGTGCAGCATTAGCACCTGCTTGAGCTAAATTAGCAGCTTCTGCCTGCCCCAGTAAAAATCTGTCGCTAAACTCTACGCCAGTAACGATTGGCATTTGTGGTTTCTGAATAACCTGAGTGCTAGGTGCGCTAGGACGACTACCCATTTTGATTACTTCAGTTTGACTTCTATATTTACTCTATCTGAAACAAATCTATACAGATGGGGAACCACTTGAAAACCACCAATGATCAGGGCAATAACCAAGATCAGTTCAGCATAAGTAATGGGTCGTCGCATTGCCATAGTCCGTTTACTGCTGAGTTTAGCGAACTTCTCAGCATCATGTCTACCAAGACGATGCTATCATTAATGTCAACACAACAGAAGCACTTGGCCAAAGCACTGTGGGAAGCTGAAAACTTTGGCGGTAAACCGCTGCCCGGCCAAATGAAAGAGGTTTATCCAAAACGAGAGTACTACGAACTGGTACTACTGATGGAACATCAGCGCCAGTGGGAAGAAAAACAACGCTATTGCAAGGCTGCCAAAAGTTGTTAGGCTGCTAACAAATAAAGTGCTATGAATGAGCTACCGGTTTGTCGATCTAGATATTGAAGAGGTAACGGTTGAAAACTATGCAAAGCTGTTAAAGCCGTCGCTAGCTCAGCAGGTATCTGTCTTTGTGCCACCAGAGGGGAGCTTCGAGACTCCAGATTTAAAACGATACCTGGAGCTAGTCAAAAGCTATGAAGTTAGTACAACTGATCTAGTGCATGGTCTCTCATTAGCAGATCAAATCCGAATTACTTTCAGCGATATGAAAGCAGCTACTATTTGTGAGAAGTTTCCTGATATTGATCTAGCAACAAAACGCCGTTATCGTTGCGTTGCTGAATATTTGATTCGTCAGGGAGAACTAACCAAACTCAAAGATGAGAACGGTAAGCTAGTTAAGAAGCTGGGTAACATGGGCAAGATGGTTGTCATCTATGAACCATTACCTAAAATTTGCAAAACCTTACAGCAAACTGGTCTCGGACAGTTTATTAGAAATGAACAACAGGCGGCAGCGGTTAGTCAACGGTCTTCTTTCTACGGCCAAAACTGGTGGGGAGAAGAAGATGGCACAACTAGTGATTGAGCGCATCTGCGCTGATATGTGTGATTTCTATGAAAAGTTTTATTACAACGAAGGACCTGGTGCCATCGTCTATGTTCCTGGTTCAGAAGACCCAGAGAACAGTATGTTTTATCTTCCAGTTAATGCATTGATTCAGGCACAATCCGATTTTAACTCCAGGGAGATGGAAGGTCCTGCCAGCATTATGCAGAAAGCTATTGCTAGAGCAGAGGCTATAGATCCAACTAAACAAGGGTTATTCATCATTCAAGATGAAAAGCAGATGTCATTGATTTGCTATGACCGTGACCGTCCGCTACCGCTCTCTGATGTAGATACAGATGACTAGGGTAAAAGGTGCCCACAGGCATTATGAAGAAGCCTGTAGGATTTACAGGTTAGAAGATGACTGGTGCACTCCACCTGTTTATCTACCCCATATTTATCACACACTGCAACACATTGATTTAGATCCGGCCAGTACTGAAAAAGCTAATAACGAATTTATTCAGGCTGAAAGAATCTTTACCAAAGAAGATGATGCTTTAAATCAACAAACCCCCTGGAAAGGAAACATCTATTGTTTTCCTCCTACCTATGGCCGCTGTTCATTTAGTAAAGCGCGTCAGACTTGGCGCTGGTCTTTACGTGGCGGCGGCATTGGTTCTCTTAGTCCAGCTAAAGCATGGTTTAATCGCATTGAAAAGGACTGGAAGTTGGGGTATATCAACTCAGCTTTGTTCTATACCACAACGGTAGAGATTATGCGGACTACGCCTAGCATGTGGAACTACCCGATGTGCATCCCAAAAACACGTCCTAGCTTGGTACATGGACGTAAATTTTTTCTGTACGAAAACTTTCCTAAATGGGGATTCTTTGTTTATTTTCCGCCACGGCAAGTGGGCTTTAACCATCTAGACCGATTCAAGGAAGCCTTTACTCCGTTAGGGAATGTTGTGATGTGAACTAAGACGGTGTAGCCCTAAAGGAATTACGGTAACTAAAGCGCCCATCAGTATTACCGATACTGGCAGAACCACGTGGGGAATAAGGGAGCGCACCCACAGGAATGGTTCCACCTTGGCCAGCAAAAACAAAACGGTCATCACCTTCACGTTCAAGTGTTGTTGGGAAACGCTCAGCACCTTTACGAGCTTGGATGTACTGACGTAAAAAGTTTACAGCAGAATCGTTATCAGAGACTTCTTTAGCCTGCTGATAACGATTATCAACTGCGTAGGATTGACTCTTCTGTAATGCCATCTTAGTATTCTGACAGTCCTTAACGTTACGAGTGGAAGATCAAGTCAACCATCCTTCTCACTACACAAAAGGTGGCATTGAATGCATTGAAGCTATAGAAGCTGCAATGAGTAATGAAGCTTTTCGTGGTTACTGTAAAGGAAATATTTTGAAATACTTGTGGCGGTACGAATCAAAAGGTAATCCTGTTCAAGATTTACTTAAAGCACAGTGGTATTTAGAAAAGTTAATTCAACAACATGAAGCATCTTCCTGAGCACGAATCTTCTCCTGTATTTGAAGTTCCAACTCTGTCTCCAGAGGAATTAGACTGCTTGCGTACCTTAGAGTTTCTAGATCTTTTAGATCAGCTTCAAGGAAAGCAGAGCGCGATCCGATACAGTGAGGACGTTCCGACCACATTGTAAAGAATTTATCAATGATTTTGCCGCCAGGGTCGGCTTTTAGTAGTTCTTTTTCTAAGTACTCGATGGCTTTTACCTGTTGAGGTGAACCATTAAATGTGGTGGCTAAGTTGAGAAGACAACGAGGCAGCTTACATTTATGGTCTACAAATAAAGGAACTTCCTTATCAGGTTGCAAAAATAGATCTAATTCTGCTCTTCTACGATTAACACGATTAGGGTCAAAAAAATAATTCTTTTTTATAAACGGTGACCATTCACGAATAATATCCGACTTTCTTGCTCTCTTATTAATTAACTCCAGTAGCGTGCACTGTTTAAATTGCACAATTCCAATGCTTTCAGCGTAGCTTAAGACTGCAGCTTTTTTCTTTTCATTTAGAGGAACATAGACAACATCGTCTACATACCTAGCAAAAATTTGCAGATCTTCTTTTAATTGTTTATCTAACTCTTCTCTACTTGCAATAGTATATGGAGTGACTCCCTTACCTTTTAAACGTGGGCTGCCGTAACCAATTAACCAATACTGCTCTTCTTTATTGGCTTGATAGGAAGTATATTCTTCAAAGCCAGTATGAATCCGGCACGGTGCATAACGCCGCACCAGTTCATACCCCAGCTCAGTAAAGAAAGACACGAGGCACAGAGCCCCGCATCAGGGCTCAAGGAACAACAACAGAACCGTTATAGCTGATTTCGCTATAAGCGTCATCAGTGGTCATTAGCACCAGGTAATTCTTACTGGCGTTAGTAACCGTCACGGCAACAGCACCTTTACCTTTGCCAGCTTTAGCAATATCAAAGAACTTGACATAGCCACTCGGTGCACTGCCTGCAGTGTAGTCATCGTCCTGGA
>Ga0208019_1001969_pt1 | contig 10584 bp, 12 predicted proteins | sample CB_VirMetaG_5_FD_184540 | JGI IMG/M metagenome (GOLD analysis project Ga0208019, IMG submission 184540) | Freshwater to marine saline gradient viral communities from Chesapeake Bay - CB_1508_1D Viral MetaG (SPAdes) (version 4) | ecosystem: Environmental > Aquatic > Marine > Coastal | place: USA... | reverse complement strand
TGTATCCCACTCATAGTGTTTTACATCTGTTTTCATTAGTTGATCTATTGTAGTTGTACTATTTGATACGATTGGTTTAGCGTTTTCTTCTTTAAATCCTTTTTCTTTATATTCAGGCCATTTATCTTTTGATATAATTCTTATTTCATTTTCACTTGGTTTAACGTGTTTTGTAGGATTAAAAGGAAGTATCTCTACCCATTTCTTTTGAAAGCCATTTTGTACATAATCATATAATTCTTTTTCTTGAGCATCATCATTAATAACACTATCAATAGCTTCTTTTAAAGACACCTGTCTTTTATATGGTTCTGGATATACTTCATTTGACATAGTCATAAAGTTTAAACCAGCTTGATCCATTATATCGTTTCTTATAGCAACAAAGAAACATCTTTGTCTTGCCTGTGGTGTTTCATAATCTGCTGCGTTTAATACTTGTCCTACTGCAGTGTAACCTATCTTTTCAAACTCATTAATAATCTCATTGTATTTTTTAATCGCTTCACCCATCATAATACCAGCAACGTTTTCACCAATTATGACTTTAGGTTGTATGTCATTTGCGATACGTATAAATTCAAAAAACAAGTCTTCTATGTTTTCTACTTTTTTACCATCTGAATATATCTTTTCTTGGTCCCAGCCTTTTTCTCTTTTACCAGCAACACTAAACGCAGAACAAGGTGGTGACCCATCTAATATATCTAACTCACCTTTTTGAATACCAGCAACTTTTAAAAAGTCCTCACCTTTTAATTCTTTAATATCATTTGGTAAGACTGGAGTATTTGGGTAGTTTGCTTTGTATGTTTCTTGTGCCGCTTCTACAAATTCATTTACACACAATATCTTACCACCAGCTAATCTATAACCAGTTGATGAACCACCACCACCAGCAAAAGTAGATATAACAGTAAATAATTCTTTATTTGAATTATCTATCACATCTTTTAGATAATAGGGTTTATAACTCATCTTATAACTTCAACTTCACTTTCAGTTTCTATAACAACTCTTGCACCACAAGAAAGAATAGTAGCATCGTTACCAGAATAGATAACTTTACTAGGGCCTTTGACCAATACTTCTTTACAATAGGTGTTTTTAGATCCTTTTTTAATTGTGATAACAGGGTTTTCTTCATTGTTCTTTTTGTTGCTCCTTATTATGTGTTGATTCACGTGGATAAATGTTTTAGACTTTTTTGACATTTTGTAGTCTTCTCATTCTGTCCATTTGTTTTTCTGCTTTCTTATAAGCCAAATCTAATTTTAATTTACTTGCATATTCTGTAAATACTCTACCTAACATATGATCATATTCGTGTTGAAAGATACGACTCATCATACCGTCTAAATGTCCCTCTTTTAAATCTCCATTTTCATCTTCGTATTTTACCACAACTTTTCTAGGTCTTGTAATTGATAACCATACAAAAGGAAATGTTAAGCAACCCTCTTTCATAACGACAGTTTCTTTACTACTAGATATGATCATAGGATTAAAACAACTCATTTTTAATCCATTTTCTAAATTAAGGTGACCACCCATTACAAACATATTGAAAGGTAATCCTACTTGATTTGCTGATAATCCTATTCCTCCATACTTGTACATTGTTTCAAACATTTTATCAGATAATTCTTTTCTATCTGTAAATCCCTCTTCTTTTAACATATCATTTTGAAAAGGTGCGATTGCTGTTAAGACTCTTGGATCATTTGGTGGTATTAATTTTAATTCTTTAGACATTTTGTAACCTCGTAAAGTTATGTTCTTTTTCAAACTTGATTATGTTTGTAAACTTATCAAACAATATATCACCCTTATGTGATATAATAAAAATATTTTCGTTTGTCATTTTCTTTATTATTTTAAAGAAATCATCAGTACCTTGATTATCTAAACTACTATCAAAGATTTCGTCAAGTATCATTAAGTTAGTATTGGTACTATTTTTCATTTTAGCAATGGCACGCCAAGTAAAGACTAATGCTAAATCTATTCTCATTTTTTCACCTTCACTAAAACTATTGTAATCAAAAGTATCTCTAAATCTACTTTTAACTGTTTCATTAAACTCCTCATCTAAATGAAAAGATATAAAGAAATCCATTGATTGTAGATATTGATTAATAAGAGTATTCATTATAGGTAGATACTTTTTAATAATTTTTGCTTTTGCGCCTCGATCTGAAAGTATCTCTCTTACTACATCTACATATTTCTTTTCTTCTATAACTTGACCTAGTTGATTTTTTGTTTCTTCTAATTGGTTTTTAAAGTCTTCTAATTCTTTTTCAATCTTTGTAGTATCTTTATCTCTATTTTCTAATAACACAATTTCATTGTGTAAATTATCACTATGATTTTTAAGAGCTTCTATTGAAGTATTAATTTTTGACATTTCAATCTGTATATCATACATCTTTTTTGATAATTTGTCAATGTTTAATAGTTTGTCTTCTACTTTTGTTATTTCTTCTACTAGTTTTTTCATTCCATCATTTAAAGTAACAATCTTTCCCTTTTCATATGCTCGTTTTTCACCTCTAAATTCTGGTTCTAAAGGTTGAGTACAGGTAGGACACGAATCATTTTCTTCAAAAAACTTTAAACTTCTTTCGTGTGTTTTTAAATTTGTTTCAATCTTAGTTTCTAACTTTGATAATTCTTTTAATTTTTTTTCAACCTTTTCTTTATCTTGTATGCTATCTTGTAATTCTTTATAGTCATTATCTAACTTTTGTACTTTTTGTAAATAATCTTTTTGAGCATCATTGTTTTTCTTTAAATTTAATTTTTTTAAATCTATGTCATCTAAACTTCTATTTTTTAAATCATTTAAGTGTTTAGATTCTAAATCATATTTTGATTGTACAATATCACATTGATGTTTAGCGTCTGTTATTTTTGTTGTTAAATCTGTTTGTTGATTTCTTGTAAGTATATCCATATGAGTTAATACTCTTATGTCTAATATTTCTTCAACAACCTCTCGTCTATGTCTAGGTCTCATTTGCATAAATGGCTGATAAGAAGAAGAACCTAAAGTAATCACTTGTTTAAATGCTCTATAATTTAATTTTAGTATTTGATCTTCTAAAACATTTTGATAATCTATACTTGAGGCTTCTTGGTTAAGTAGTTCACCATCACAATAAATTTCAAAAATAGTTGGTTTAACGCCTCGTATTATTTTATAATTTTTTGTACCTACTACAAAATACAATTCAACGATAGTATCATTTTGATTGATGGTGTTAACCATCTGTTCTTTTTTAATATTTCTAAATGGTCTATTAAATAATGAAAAACATAAAGCATCTAATAAAGTTGATTTACCAGAACCATTAGCGCCAATGATAAGTGTTGTTTGTGATTTGTTTAAATCAATGTCTATAAATTGATTGCCTGTTGATAAAAAATTTTTCCAACGTATCTTTTTAAATGTTATCATCTTTCACTTGCTTCTACATATAATTCTTTTAAATAAGATTTAAGTTTTTGTCTATCTAAAGTAGTGTCTGCTTGATCAACGTAATTACCTAAGAATGTTAAAGTATCTTCACCTTGTTCTAATATGTCTTCTCTTACACTTGCTCCTAAATCAGTATTCAAATCTTCGATAACCATAATTTCATAAGCGTTTATCTTATTGTGTAATTTATCTAATAAAGTATTAAACATATCTTCGTTGGTTTTATTTGTTACAAAAATTTTTAAAAATGATTTATCAAAGTGACTTAAATCTAAATTTGTGTAATCGTTATCTTTATCATTATAAATTATTTTTTTATGTATTCTTCTTGGGTTTGGTATTCTAGTTAACTCTCTTGTTGTTGTATCAAAGATGTGAAATCCTTTTGGGTCTTTGTAATCTGACCAAGTCTGTTCATATTGAGCTCCTAGATAATAAATGTGACCATCATCTGATTTTTTATGAAAGTGACCAGAGATTACTTTTTCAAATCTTTTAAATTGTGATTTTTCTAAACCTTGTTCGTTAACAACACCTTTTTGCATTTCAAATCCTTTAATTTCTAAATGACCCATACATATTTCTGATGTAGAATTATCTATTGCATAGATTGACTGTTCATAATTATCATCACAAATCCAAGGTAAGAATAACATACGACAACCACCTAATTCAACTTCTTTTGGACCAGTATATATCCAAGGTTCATTAACACCATCATATGTTGTACATAATTCTGAAACTGAATTTACTTCATTTGTGTTTTTATAATATGTGTCGTGGTTACCAATAATGATGTGAGTATCAATTTTCATTTCCCACAAACGTTTCATAAACTTATGTCTAAACGCATGCGCAGTTTTAAAATTGATAAACTTTCTTCTATCAGTTACATCGCCTAAATGAATTAGTGTTTTGATATTATTTTCTTCCAAATAAGGAAAAAACTGCTCATCATAGAATTGCATAAAGTATTCTAAAAAAGCAGGACTATCATTTCGTGCACCGAAATGCGTATCATTTAATAAAGCAATTTTCATAATCTAAAAAAGACTAGACGTTTTTTTCTTTTTATTTTTAATTTTTTTAGGTTTCTTTTTTACAGTTTCTTCTAATGTCGTATTCTTTTTTAAAAATTCTCTAAATTGATTTGTAAACTCACCACCTTCATCACCAGGTTGTAAAGCCATATCATCATAATTATTGTCTAATATTAGTTTTTGTTTAATAGTGGTTTGTTTCTTTTCTTTTTGTATTCTTCTTACAAACGCATAATAAATGATTTGTGTAAAATATGCAAATGGATTTTTTGATTTTGCTGGATTAAAATTATCAAGGTATTGTAAACAGTTTTCTATACCATCACTAATCATATCATCTCTAAATGTATAGTTAATAAAATTGGGTCTATACGATAAATGATTCGCAATCTTTAAAAAACAACCACCTAGATAGTCATCAACAGGTGGCTTTTCTTTACCTAATATTTTAGCTTCTTTACAACGTTTCCTATAGGCTTTCATACCCTCCAGAAACTCTTTATTATTTACGTAATGTTCTTTTTTTGTTTTTACATTCATAATATTAATATACTACAACTCCTTAAAAAAGTCAATGTTTATTCCATTTAAGTGTTAAAAAATCTTTTACGATATTACTTAAATTCTTAAATTCTATTTGTATGCTTGGGTTTCTCATTGGCCTGCTAGCGATGATAAAAGTATTATTTTTTTCTTGTCTTTTCACGGTTGACTTTTTCATTTTTTTATGTATAATAGAGCTTGTAGAGCGATGGCAGGGATAGATTCTATAATAATACTATTAATGGATAGTAACGTCTTCATCATCATTTAAATCAGCAAATTCATCAAATATCTCATTCATCTTTTTACTATCAGCATCGGTTAACTTTTGTGTTTTATATTTTTCAGAGGCGTCAATTGTTTTAAGATTTTCTTTATCATAGTCTTTTACTATATGAAAATAACTAGTTATCATACCTTGTCCAGCATTTGTAATTGTCATAATTTTATCTTTAGGAATAGTTATGATTCTATCCTTTGAATAACCTGTCCATTTTATTAAAGCAATATAATCTCTAAAACCAGTAGGTGTTAATTGCGGAACATACTTGATTTGTAAAGGTCTATCTAATCTTAATAGTGGAGATTTATCACCTAATTGTTCTTTAGGTAAAACACAAACTATATCATCACCATTGATAAGTTTTATTATCTTTATAGGTTGTTCATTGTTTTGATGCATTGATTAACTCTATGTTATGTATTTCATAATTAAATTCTTCACTGTTATAGATATTTATTCTTTCTTTAAAGTGCTGAAGCGTATAATTTTCTTTTTCATTATATGTTAGATCATCAGCAATATCATACAAAGTAGCTGCGGAATTATTATCTTTTAATCGAAGGCCCCTACCAATAGATTGAAGATTACGGATACGACTTTTTGAAGGACTAGCAAATATAATATTGTGTAAATTACGAATGTTAATACCCGTACTGAAGGTTCCGTACGAAGCAATAATAATCGCATTATCGGATTGTTCCGTAATTGCTCTGATGTTTTCTCTTTCATCTGCCTCTACTCCTCCGTGAACAAAAAACACTTTACGATCTTGCGCTTTTTCTTCAATTAAATCTTTAAGTAATTCACCGTGTTTTTCAACGTATTGAAATAAACATAAAGAATTGCCTTGTAAAGACAAACAAAGATTTCTTATATATTTATTTCTTTTAGTATTTGAAACAAGGTAATCCATTTCTTCTTGGTAACTCTTATCTTTTAAAAATTGACGAGCGGTTGCATCGTGTTGTAAAATTAAACATATAATCTTTAAATCAGCTAATTGCTTTCTTTCTTGTAATTCACTTGTAGATACAACTTTATTAACAGCTCCAAATAAGCCCTCTAATACAAGTTTATGTGTTTTAGTTCCGTCAAGTGTTCCTGTAAGTCCAACTCTATACTTACAATCTTCTAATTTAGTTAATATCTTTGTTAATGAAACTGCTTTAAACAAATGCGCTTCATCTCCTATAATCATACCAAAATCTTTAAACCATTTCTTTGGCATATTGTAAATAGATTGCCAAGTAGATATTACAACTCTTTTGTTTGTTTCTTTGTCGTGACCTTGATATATTTTATGTACGTTACGATCACTATTATAACCGTAATCTTTAAAGTCTTTAAAAAGCTGTTCTACTAATGAGGTTGTGGGTACAATAATAAGAATTTTATCTTGTTTAGTATCTTTCAGTCTTAATAAGTTAAAGATTAACATTAAATATATAATAAGTGATTTACCAGAAGCCGTTGGCGATACAAGTAAACATCTACTTTTTTCTACTGAATATCTAAATGCTTCTTTTTGATAATCTCTTATCTCTAATGGTATTTTTAATGCTTTCATAAATTGATCTAACTTAACATCATCAATTTTTGTGTCTTTAATCTTAGTACCATCTACGACTTGTACGTCATTCTTTTTACACCAATCTATTATATAAGGATATAGTCCTGTATAAATTTGTCCTGTTGCATATGAAAATAATCTTATCTTGCCGTCCCAAACTCTATTACGATATTGAGGCATAAACTTATAACCAGGTACTTCAAATGTAAAATATTCACCAAGTTCTCTACGAATATCAGCATCTGCCTCTATTTTTAGATAGACTTCATTTTTTTTATCAATGATAATATATCTGGTAAGTGTCATTATACAAAAGGTTTACCTACGACCCAGCCGACCAATGCTTTTCTTACTCCAGATTTAACAGGATATATTTTGTGCCATAGATGTGAGGGGAAAACTATAATAGTTCCTTTTTTGAATACTTTTTGAAATCTAAAATTTTTATGTTTACTATGATTAGGGTGTGGAAGACATATCTCAAATTCACCACCTGTATAATCATCATTTAAACAAATAGTAAAACTTAATTTTCTAACTAAATCATTTTTATAAGGCGTAACGTGTGTATCAATGTGCCAGTCATAATGATTATTAATATCATATACTGTATATTGTAATGGTTCAAATTCTCTTAATAAAAAATTCCAATTAGATTTTTCATTTGCTTGATTAATAATAGGTGTAATAATTTTTATAAGACTTTCATCTTTTATCCAACCAACGTATGATTTTCTATTTAATTGATTACCGTCTTGTATCTTTGCTAATTGTAATTTTTGACTATCACCTATTTGAATTATTTTCTCACAAAAAGATTTATTAAAAGCACCTTCGTTAATATAGTGAACTGACTTTAAAAACATTAAATAGCTCCACTAGTAAACTTACGCCAGTCTATTGCATTTTTAATAGTAAATCCACGATTTGAAATTAATCTAATTGTTCTATCTAAGTAATCAACTGTCGTTTGTAGATAGTCAACTTTTTGTTTTAATTTTATTAAATCTTCATCTGATTCAAGGTACTTGTCAATATCAGTTTTAAGTATCTTTAAATCAAAAGGTTTCAAAGCATAAACTTCTGCTGGTGCTTTACCTGTGTAGTATTCCCACTTTTCTCTTTTCATTGTAGAGTATTCAGTTTCAGCACGACTTAACAATAGTTTATAATTGTTTAAGTGTTTTAAATATTTGTTGTGTAAAGCTGGGGTCTTTAAAGATTCTAAATCAAGTTCAGTATCGTTAATCTTCAAGTCTTTTTCAATTGCATTTTGTAATTCTTCCAATGTCATAATCTATATATTATATCACAAAAAACTCAAAAAGTAAAGATTAAGACGTGGTTATTGACGCTGATGATGCGCCTACACTAGCGAAATCGTATATTGAGTAACTAAATGATACAGTTGCCGTTAAGTAATCCACATCTGCCGCTTGTTGACTATAAGTTAAACCAGTTAAAGCTGTAGGAAATACATCTCTAAATCTTACTTCTAATTGTGGATTATTTTTACTTGTTAGTATTGTTAATGTTGCGTCAGAATATACACCACCAACGTTTGGTGCTCCATATTTGACTTTACCAATCTCCGTACTTACGGATTGATTTTTTGCTGGAAATCTATCATTACCAGCAGAAACTAAATTTCTAAATTCTGAATAATCACGTGGAAAGCCTAGACCAACTAACCAACCGTGTATCTCCTGAAAGTTCTCTAAATTTTCATCTACCATAAATGTCATAGATAAAGGTTCATATGTAAGTTTATCACCAGGAATTGGAACGTCTTTTAATGGAGTTGGTTGTGTTATTGTACCACCAAGACTAATACCTGGTACATTTACCTGTGTACAAAAATATTCTACTTTAGGTAATTTTAAGATATTAAACTTAAACTGAGTAGGACTAGCATAGTCAAGTTTGGTAGGTTGTCTTGCATATGAGTTTGTTGTTGTCATAGTATTATTTATATTACCTTATTTTAGGTTGACAAACTACTCTTATAGCTGAAAATTCAGCTTGAAGTTTTCTATTTTTATTATTCATTTCTATTATACACTCTTGTTGAGATTCAAATTTCTTAATTTCCATATCAGCAAATGGTCTAAATTCTTTAAAGTAAAAATCGTACAACAAAGGTATGAGATAAAAAATCTCTGCCATATTATTATTTATATCAAAAAAAATGGCGAGGTTTTTAGGCCCCGCCATTTTAAGTTTAGTATAAACCAACCTGATATTACATTAAGTTAGAAACTTTAACTCGTCTGTAGTATCTGTTTGCGTTTTTGTTACCAGCGTCATTAACTGCAGTCACAGTTCCTGAAGCGGCACCAGTTTCAGCAAATGGGTTCGCTACTAGACCATATCTAGTTTTGAAACCAATTTTTGGTTGGAATGTGTCTTGACCAACTGCTCTAACCATTTGTAATGGTACGTATGGACAATAGAAGATACCTGCATCGTAAGGTGAAGTACCTTTATATCCTACTACGAAATACTGACTTGCAGTATTGTTCGCAGAGTATGGGTCAATGTACACTCTAAATCTACCGTTTAATACACCAGCAAATGTGTTGCCTGTGTCATCAACGCTAAGATTGTTGTTTAATGCTGGAGCGTAATCCAACACGCCTGCCATTTGTAGAGCAGAAGCAACATCAGAAGAAGTGATAAGGATATTTCCTTTACCTCTACGTGTTCTTTGTGCGATTGCATTAGCTTCTCTTTCTACTTGGAACATTAAACCTTTAAATCTTTCAACTGACCATCTACCATTAGAGTCTGTGTCTAAATCGAAGATACCTTCAGTTGTAGTGTTTACTGTTCCTGTGTTAGCAGATGCACCTTTTTCAGCGACAGTGTAAATAGTTCTTACAACTTCTCTGTTGATCTCAGCTAAGATTTCAGCAGATAGAATGTTTGCAAGTTCTGTTTCAGCGTCTAAACCGTGGATAGCTTTAAGGTCTTGAGCTAATTCCATAGTGTATTCAGCTTTAAGCGCTCTTGATCTAGCAGTAACAGTTGATTTCTCAATTGAGAATGCCATTTCAGCGAAAGCGTTATTAGATGAATCACCTAATGCTTCTGCAGTAGCAGTTGCCATACCTGTACCAGTTGTGTATGTTCCGACTGGTGAGTCGTTTAGTACAGATGGGTTAGTTCCTGATTGAGCCGAAGAACCTTCACCACCAACACCTGGAAGTGTTGAGTCACCAGCAGCGTTTCTGCTTGCGAAGTCAGTGTCAGCTTCATTGAATAAAGCCTCACCACCAGTTTGTGAAGTGTATCTACTTCTCATTGCGAAGATTAGACCAGTTGGTCCTGTCATAGGCTGTACACCAGCTATGTCATATGCAATCAAATTCGGCATCGCTCTTCTTACTAACGAAATTAGGATTGGATCCCAATTTGCAACTGATGAACCAGTAGCGTTAGTAGGAGCTGATTCGTATAAGAATGCAGCATCTTCTTTTTGTGCTCTCTCTTGGTTTTCCAAGATCGTAGCAGTAACGGCACGTCTGTAAGAATCCGTGATTTTTGGTAAATCAGGATGCTCTAGGACTGGCTGCCATTTTTTTTCGTAAGTTTCAGATAAGTACATTATCGTTCTCTCCTCTATTTTTTAATTGACAATTTAATGTCTTTTGTTTTACTTATA
>Ga0208019_1001967_pt1 | contig 10597 bp, 17 predicted proteins | sample CB_VirMetaG_5_FD_184540 | JGI IMG/M metagenome (GOLD analysis project Ga0208019, IMG submission 184540) | Freshwater to marine saline gradient viral communities from Chesapeake Bay - CB_1508_1D Viral MetaG (SPAdes) (version 4) | ecosystem: Environmental > Aquatic > Marine > Coastal | place: USA... | reverse complement strand
GCCCATCAAAATGTACAAATGCAAATGTTGAATGTCTATGTTCAGTATCATTCATAAACTTTGTATCGGTCATATTACATAAAGTAAATCGTCCTTGATTGCGGTAAGGTTTAAAATCATTGAGCATGGTATCTCTCATGTCATCTGTATAATCACAAGTATATGCACCGGTGTTATCATAATGTTGATATTCTAAATTACCATAAGGATCAACGCCAACGTGGATATAGTTGTTAAGAACGTTATCCATAATAATTTTTGATCCCAGTCCTTCACGTACTCCAATTTCACAAGATTTATAACCATTGCAATCAAAGCCTTTAGTCCATTTTTCAAGTAAATCATAATCGCTGCTATCTCCTCTTATCATTTTCGCCTTTCTCTCTTAATTTAGATTGCAAATATATTTTTTGTTTACGCAACATATCAATTTCTTCTTCTAACTTTCTTATATGTGCAACAGAAAGTAAATCTCTTTCTTTTTGTATGTTTTTAAATCTAGGTTCATCTATCATAATTTCTCCTTGACTATTACATTGTGGACATTGATGTATAATTTCCGTCGGATTCTCTATAGACTCTTTCACTTTGATATAACCGTTTCCATGGCATCTTGGGCATATTGTTTTTTCCATAATTTTCCTCCATTTCTTTCAATACTTTATTGATTTTCTTTCTAACTAAATTACCATCTAACTCAGACAATTGACATACTGCATCAAAATCTCTGTTTTGTTTGGTAACATAATCTAACTCATAAAACTTCTTGTTTTTATAAAACTCAGAAAATTTTAATGTTGTAGATTTAATTTTAATTGCATCTGAAATAGCTGCAACTAATACATTTCTCCATAAGTTTCTAATTGGATTTCTTTCATCAAACTCTACTAATGTTTTAAATCCAAAATTACCGGGTTGATATCTTGCCATTTAGTTTTCTCGCTTTCTCATTGATTATTATGTCTAATGCTTTTGCCCTTGAGACTTGTACCTCGGGGACAATCACCTTTCTTATCTTATCTAACTTATCACAGCTAGAGTGTGATAGTGCGACAGATTTATATTTACTTATATCAGTCATTATTATATCCTTTCATTTTTATATAAATAACAATATAGGATAGTTATATTTTTTTACAAGATTGTCAATGAAATTTTTACTCACTTTATACATATGTTCTCTAGCTACTGGGGAATGTGTTACGCCTAAATTAGAAGAATTAGGTATGAAACAATTTTATGGCACGCACTATGGTTGTGTACGTGCCGGATTAGGAGATTCGTTTGAATTATTATTTGATGGTAAAACCTTTAGTGCTAATCAGATCGAAAAGTTCGAGCTTTACCCAAAGTTTTCTTGCGAGAAAATAGTCGTGCCTCCTCCAAAGCCAAAGGTTGAACCTGGGACACCGTCTTAATTAATTTATACCACTGATCCCTGAGGCCTGGGTCCTTAGTCTTGTTATATTCGTTCGCTAATTTATCGGCCTTGTCCGTTATATTTTTTAAAACTACGTTTCTCATTCTTGTTCTTTCTTTTTTTATGTACACCTGGACGTTTTCTAGGTTTTGGTCTAGGTATAAAGTCTTTAAATTTCTGTTTTGCCATGTTCTTTTATAAATTTTACATCAGATTCTGTCAATGACATATATCGTATTCTACCATTTATATGTTGTCTTGTATCATGACCACAATTAGTACATCTATAATAATCTTGAACAATAGCTACTAATATAGAATCTTCTTCACACTCTTCACAGAAACCATGCACCGTATCTATTTTATTAAATAACTTTATTGGTCTCATACTAAGTCTACTGCCTTTCCTATTATGGGTTTATACTTTGTTTTTTTATCTTCTTTATACGCTCTTAAAAATTGTTTACGTGGATTTTCAGATACATAACTACAATGTACCCACCCGCTATTAGGTTCACCTGGAACATAGTATTCTAAAATCATTTGATCGTAATCAAGGTTTTTATAAATCCAATCCGCAACCTCTGCATTGTCTTTGCCCATACATTCAAAGTCAACTGCTTCTGCTTTAGTGTGTTGTGAATTAACTGAACTACCTATTTTTATACATAAGTCCGGACTCCTGAAGCCTGAGGTAATGGTTACTGGACCAAAATGGTCACGTACTGGCTGCAAAATATTTTCACACAGTAGTTTTAATTTTTCAATTTGATTAGCATTAGGATTGTTATCTACTCCTAATCGTACAGCAGTGTCCGATTTAATTAATTCTTGTAAAGTAAAATTACGGGAAAGATTCATTATTGTTTCCAATTAAAATTAATATTAAACCTAGCTTGTTCATCAGTACAATTTGTACTTGAATGAGACACACTTGGATCAAAAAGTAGTATACGATTTTCTACAGATTTTACAAATTTTTTTCCAACATAAGTTCCGCCATTACAAGTATTTAATGAATAAATTGCCCCATTATGTGAACCAGGATAATCTTTATGTGCTTCATGTTTAATTAATTCTTTATCTCTAGTATATAAATTAATTTTTATTCTTCTTAAATAATGAATATCTAATTTTTCTAAAATAGGTTTTACTTTGTAAAAAAGTTTACTTGTAACTTCATTTTCATCGTACAAACAATGAGTAAAATAAAAATGATTTGTTTTTTCTTTTTCAGAAGAAACTTTCATATTAAAATAAAATGGACACAAATCTGAAATAAATGTTTTTTGTATATCCCTGAAAATATTTTCAGGTAAGAAATTGTCTATTACTTTCATTATTTTGGTTTTATAATTCTCTTTATACTTATACTACCATCAATATTTTTTTCAAGCTCTGCCTCTACAGCCCCGCACATGTACTGAATATTAACATTTACATCACGTTCCGCTAGGCGTTTTCCCTTCAAACAATCTGACATAGATTTTTTTATTCTATGTTCTTTAAGCTCTCCTGCTATAAACATACAGAGAGCAACAACACTACTAATAACCGTTTCCATTAGCAAACTCCCGTTGTTTGTCTTTTAATTTTTCTATATCTTGTTGAGCTTTTTCTAGTTGCTTCATTAAAAATTCTATATTAACTTTGTTAGTCATATTCATTTCTTGAGTCTGTTGCATCTTTTCAACTTGTTTATATAAATCTTCAATCAACATAAATTGTTCTGAGTCTGCAGGTAAAGAACCCATCAAACCTCTTGGCCATTTTATTCTAAACTCCGTGTTATCTTTAACATCGGATTCCATTAATTGTAATCTAGTATGATGTTGGTTTTGTGTTTCAATCAAACCAAAATAAGCCCAGGTGCCGATTGCTACGAGCGCGATCAAACTGGCAACCGTCTTCATTGGCATCTGCACAGATGCCTCTTCCGATATCGTTAGTGGTTTCTTTATTGACATGACAAACACTCGTCAGAATCAGAATCTAATTCCGCTAATGCTTCTTCCTTACATTCTTTGCTGCAAAATAAATCAAACTGATCTTTTGCATCAAATGCCTCTTCACATTTTTTACATTGTTTTCGCATATTATTCTCCAAACAACCAGTTAACATATCTTTGCCACCAAGATAATTTTTTAGGTTCTGATTTTAACACTAAAGATGTACAGCTGCAACTATCACAAATACAATTATCACATTTATTTGTGTTTAAATTATAACCTTGTCCGTAACAATGACATGCATGATCACAAGTTTTACATTTTTTCTTCATTATATGCCTTGTAGTCTTGGATCGTTAGAAGTTATATTCTTTTCTGCTTTTGGTCTAGAAATAGAATCCATACTTCTTTTACGTAGTTGTGATTTAGCAGACTCCTGTTTTCTTTTTTCATCAATCTGCTTTTTTAAATCCCATTTAAAGTTCATTTTTATCCTCCAATTTATAAAACATTTTGTCAGAATCTTCTGTTACCCAGTCACCCCCTTCAACATCCCAGACTGTATTTTGTACTTTATAATCTGGCCATTCAGTATCAGTGGTATAACTATTAACGTGCCAAATGATTCTGTTATTTGGCTGTGCAGCATAGTTGCCGTTTTCAAGTGCCATTATATGTGCGCACTTATGTTCTTGCGGAATTTCAGAATGTTCCGTGTTTAATATATTAGTCTCTGGATGTGCCCAGTCAACAGTAAATAAGTATTGACCCTTATAAAATTTTTTGTCTTTACCTAGATATTTACCATCTATACCAGCCAACCAATCAAAGCAATGCACACTAGGCCAATAACTAAAACAGTTCCACAACTGTAACTCGTTCGCCTGCATATCCGGCACATCGGCTCTATCATAGTGTTTTTGGAAAAACGCTGAGATAGGCAAACGCCAAAAGCACGCACCATTGGGAAGCATGATATTAAAAAGGAGAGCGCGACCTGATATAGAGACAAGACCAAAGATAACGCAGTCACTAGCTTCTCCCTTATGTTCTTTAAGATCATAAAGATACTCCTTCCTTACCTTGCAATAGATAGGTGGTATATTTGCATTTAAATAAGCCATACAAGTTCCTCATTTTATTTCGCCCCAGTTAGGTCCTGATTCGTAATCTACTTTGTTAGGAACTTCCAACTCTACTGCTTGTTCCATTATTTGTTTTATTTTATCAGCTTGAGCATCTGATTCAACAGAAAAATCTAATTCATCATGAATCTGTATATGCGCTATATATCCCTCTTTATATAAATCAACCATAGCCTTTTTAGTCATATCTGCAGCTGATCCTTGTATTAATCTATTTAAAGCTTTGTATGTCATAGCTCTTCTTGTTGGATTATTATGCCAATAGTTTTTTCTAGGATTACCTTTTTTATCTTTTAAAATATTATCTTCAGAATCTTTTAAATAAGGTCCCATTTTTTGTAACTCTAACATTGTCTCATGATCTTCTGCAGGTACATATGTACCCCAATCACTACCTCTAAGTATAGGTTCATATTTAGGAAATCTACATCTACGTCTTAATAAAGTTCTTATCATTCCTTTACTAGTTGCTATGTTCATTAATTTATTTGATAGTTGTTTTACAAATGGAACTTTCTCATGATATTTTGCAAACAAATCATCAGCTGTGTCTTTAGTTACACCTAATTCATTTTGTAGTTTAGCTTTACCCATACCATAAAATAGACCTAAGTTAATTGTTTTAGCTTCTTTACGATCTATCTCTGCTAATTGTGCAACAATCTTATGAAAGTCTGTTGATGGATTATTTTTATACTCATCACCAATAGTATAAGCTGTAGGTAATTCTGCTCTAATACCATAGTGAGTTACTAATCTTGGTTCCTGTTGCGAGTAATCAAATGTACCCCACTTCATACCTTCTTCAGGTATAAATAGTGATCTTAACAGTGGACCAGTGTCCGGATCTCTTGCAGGTATTTGTTGTAAGTTTGGATTGTGATAACTAAATCTTCCAGTAATAGTGCCACCATCATCAGATCTTATTTGATTTATATCTGCATGTATTCTACCATTATGTTCATATTTAATAATTGAATCAATAAATGTAGTTCTAACCTTGTTTATTTTTCTAGCTTCTGCTATCATACGAACTATTGGATGTTCATGATTAACAAGAAAGTTTTTAGTAAATGATGGTTCACCTGTTGGAGTTTGTGAAAAAGGTAATTTTAATTTTTCAAAAAGTGGTGCAATACTTCTTGCAGCCATTAATTGAATTTCTACTCCTGTGTCTATTTTTATTTGGTGTATTAGGTTTTGTTCTTTTACTGCCAGTGCTGTTTTCAATTGATTGGCTTTGGACACGTCTACCCGGACGCCTAGGAAGCGCATATCGACTAAGCAAGGAAACAGATCAGTTTCGAGATTAAATACATCTTGAAGATCATCTTCTATAATTTGTTTTTTAAATTTTTGCCATAACTCTAAAGTTAGTTCAGCATCTTTTTCTGCATAGTGTCCAACATCCATTGCAGGCATTTTCCACATATCTGCTTTAGGATCTAAACCTCTTTCTTTAGCTGCTTGTACTAATCTTGCTTCACTTTTACCTTTGTTCAACCATGTCCAGGCGCAAGAGTTTAATGTAAATTGAAATCTATTTTCATCAATTAATGATGCTGCAATCATAGTGTCTATGATTTGTCCATTAATTTTAAAACCTAATTCACCTCTAATCCAACATACGTCGTACATTGCATTGTGAAATATTTTATCTGCAGGACATTCACAAATATCTTTAAACCAGGATAAAACTTTCTTACGTTCCATGTTAGGACCACTACCATGAGCTATTGGAAAGTAACCTGACCAACCTGTAACTGCAACAGCTATACCAACTATCTGTCCTTCACCTATAATAGCACCTGATCCCTTTGATTTTAAATCAGGATCTCTAGTTTCTAAGTCAATTGCTATTTCATCATATTGTCTTAAGTCAGGAAATTCTTCTGGCTGTAGCCATTCTGTATCTGGTACTATCATATTAATTTACCCCAAAAATAATAAGTACATATTGTGTAAAAACATAAGTCATGTACTGCAAATATATTCATTTCTTTTTACCCATGTCTTTCATCTTTTTAATTTCTAATTCACAATAATGAATTATTTTTTCTAAATCTTGTATGCCGTTTTTATTTTTATAACGACACACATACTTTATAACGTTCCCCTGAAAAAAAGAAAGCTCATTCTTAGAAATAAATTCATATGGTTGAATATAAAAGTCTTTGTAGTGATTCCCACCTATCTGCTTGTCTTGTGGAAATGCGTTTTCAAATATACCTTTGTTTGTCATATTGGATACTCCGTTAGTTTGTTATTTGTTTTTAGTTTATATAAATTATTTCTGGCTCTAGTTATTGCTACGTACCATACTCTATGTTCTTCATCCTGTTTTTCGATACTTCGTTTAATACTCTTTTGTATCTTTGATCCCTGGTGCATGAACAATATTACATTGTCCTCTTCACCACCTTTTATAGAATGAATAGTTGAAACTCTTATACGTGCATCAGCATCTAAATCTTCACCTTGCTCCATAAGTTTTAGTATGTAGGTCTTTTCTTTTATAGGAGCTTTATCAAAAAATTTGTACCATTGCTTTTTAACTAATTGATTTTCACTAGTAAGTTTTAAAATATCTTTTGTTTCTTTATCTTCAATTTGTTCACCATCACACCAACGTAAATAGTTTTTTATTTTTTTATAAAGTTTAACTTGATAACTTTTTTCTGTTTTAAACATGTAATATAAATTTTTATTTTTTAATTCTGTCATTATATTTGCAGCAGTTTGTTGAGTTCTAGTAAGTATCAACCACTTATCTTTTAATAAATTAACTTGATTTAAATTTGATATGTATTGTGATTTACCTTTATAGGTTCTAGGTAAGTATTCTTTTTTCTTTCTTATACCCTTGATTCTACTTATAGGTACTTTAGATTCTAATTGTACTACTTCAGATATTCTTTTAGAAAACTTTAATACTTTTTCTTTTGCAGGTTCTTGAATAAATCTTTTTACGTCTGCTCCAGCCCATGCATAGATTGCCTGGTCATCATCTCCTGCAAGATATATATCTTCAGCATGTTCTTTTAATTTATCAAATAGTTTCCATTGTAATGGTGATAGATCTTGAGCTTCATCAATAAATATAACTTTAAATTGTGGAATTTTGTTTGATTTAGTTAACATTCTAATCATGTCATTAAAATCATAGAGCTGATATGTTTTCTTATATTCTTTCATGTTATTATAAATATAAGTTAACATTCTTTTTTTAATTACTTTTCGATCATATTCACCTGAATTATATTCTGATACAGGTTCTATAAGTTTGTTTTCTGCTTTTTGTATTAATTTAAAATATGGATTGTCTGATCTTAAGTAAGGTATTTCTTGTTTGTTTAATCTATCGGTAAACTTAACTCTTACACCAATTCTTTTACCAAATGTTTGATAATGTTCTGGTTGTAATACTCTTGATTCATCTAAACCTAAAGTTTTATATCCAAATGAATGTAGTGTTTGAAAATATTTTAATTTTTTATTTTCTGCCGGCATTCTATTACGGGCTTCCTCTGCAGCTTTTTTCGTAAAAGCAAAGTAACCTATTTTATCTAATGGGGTGCCCGTTCTTACATAAGCCTTAGCTCTAGATATTAATCTATATGTTTTTCCGGTGCCCGGAGGACCATAAAATTTGTATATCATTAAGCAATATCCTCACCACTTGGATTATATTCTATAATTTCATCTGGTGCTTGATCTTCTTCAAATGTATCTAAATCAACAGATACTGCCCACACAGGTTTATTAGATTCTTTTTGTCCTTCTGCTTTTGGATATCTTTTTTGTTTATATTCTGCTTTAAAATGTCTTTTAACATCTTCTAATGTTTTATCGCTTTTAGTTCCCCATTGATGTGTTCTTTTTAATTCTTCATAAAAATGACTCCAGGTAAACCATGCTCTACCATCTTCTTTTAAAACAGATCCTTGTTCAAACGTTGTAGAGTTTTCTGCTTCTGCTCCGTTAATCCAGTTTTTAATTTCATTAAACAATATACCAATTGGTTGTGTTTCTTTTTCTGGCCATTCAGATTGTGCTGTGCTTAACAATGAATTTATCATTTGTGTAAACGGAACATTCTTCATTGATGGAGGAAGTATACCAACGTGTGCTGCTAGTAATGCTTTAATTCTTTTTTGTTCAATGATGTGTTCAATATTTTTTGCAAATACTTTTTTAAGTTTACCCGAAGGTGTTTTAACATCTAATTCAAATGCAGGTTCTGGTCTATATTCCCATTTAGTTATACTAACTATCTCAGGCCAATCAGCACGTACTTGACCACCTATTCCATATTTTCTTTTTAAACAAACATTCTTATTACAAAAACTACTAACTGGTTTACCATGACATTTATAACTAGCAGTTTCTTTTTTCCATACTCTTATTTTATCATCTATTTTTTTAGTATCCCAACTTACATCATACTTAACTAAATCTTCTGCTTTCTTTTTAACAACATTTTCCCATTTATCTGAAAATCTTTTCTTAGCCCAAACCATAATATTATATAAAAATTCATCTCTACCATCTGGTAGTTTATTATGTGCGCCACCATCATCTGGATCTGAATAAGTTCCTTGTTCTAATTGTCCACAGATAACTGATAAACATGGTGGACCATCTTTAAACTCATCACTTTCTCCAACTAACGCATCACTTATTTTACCATTTTTTATTTCATGTAATTCTTTTTTAGTTTTAGAATTTAATTTAACTACTTTCATAAATGTATCAAAGTTCATTTCTTCACCATTAGTAAACATAGCAACTCGATCATTCTTTGCAAAATATGGAAGGTTTATAAAACTACCTACTGATTTATTTCCATCAGCTCCTTCTGATTTTAATGTAGTTTGTTTTGGATATACTTCTGTACTAGGTGGTAACCCCAGTATAAATAACATGTCTTCTAAAAATTCTCTTATGTCTGATGCTTTTACTTTTTCTTTTGCAAAAACATATAAATGTAATCCACCACTTTTTGATTTAACTGGTATTAATGGTAATTGTTTTTTATCTATAATTTCTAAATATTTTTGTGGACTAAATGTTGAATAATTTCTTGGATCAATATCTATTGCACCAAATACTGCTTCATCATTATCATCACAAGGTTGTATACCTATAGATCTTGTGCCTTTTAAATGTTCTATGTAATCTTCATCTTTTAATTCAACTTTTGACCAACCATAATCACCTTTGTCAAAATACTTTTTTCCTGTTGCCGGATCCGTTTTACCATTCTGTACATTACAGAAACCATACCTACGTCTTAATCCACTAAATATATCTATAAATTCTTGCATCTTTAACCTGTATTAAAATTTTTAATGGGCGGATCCACTCTCGCATCCCCGCCCATCTCCTAGGAATTAGGCTATGTCTTCTTTTGGTTGCTCAACCTTTTCGTATTTAGGTTTTGCAGTTCCTTTAGACACTTGTTCTTGGAATTCAGCTCCCATTTTAAACAAAGATGCATCTGTTTCTACAGAAGTATCTAACATTCTTACAAACGTAGGTTTGTAAACATGCCAACTTTTATCTCCTGCATTTTTAGCTGCTGTCTTTAATTTAAATACACCCATGAATGTAGGTGCTTGGAATGAACCTTTATCGTCTTGAGCTTTAAGATTCATCAATTTATTATTTAAATCCCTTGCAGGAGTTAAATTTGATGATCTCATTGTCATGACTGCTTTTCTAGGTGTTCCATCTACCATTGCAATCACATAGAAGTAAATAGTTTTTTCAACATAGTTACCATTTGATAATCTATATTTGATACCTCTAATTTCTTCTTGTGCATCACTTGGTGGATTCATGTGTGTTGCAACTGGTGCAGAACTACCCTCACCTTTTTCTTGCCATTCAGGCCATCTTGTTTGTGAGTATGCAACTGTAATGTCCACACCTTTTTCACCATCAATTAGTGAACCCAAGTTAGCAGAATAAATCATGCCAGGCTCTGCACCTTCAACATATTTAGCGCTTCTTGAATTGCACTCTGGTGATAACTGATGAAGGATTTTTAATATCGGTGTTGATACATCATCTTGACCGA
>Ga0208019_1001965_pt1 | contig 10605 bp, 13 predicted proteins | sample CB_VirMetaG_5_FD_184540 | JGI IMG/M metagenome (GOLD analysis project Ga0208019, IMG submission 184540) | Freshwater to marine saline gradient viral communities from Chesapeake Bay - CB_1508_1D Viral MetaG (SPAdes) (version 4) | ecosystem: Environmental > Aquatic > Marine > Coastal | place: USA... | reverse complement strand
ACTACTTACTGCTTTTTTTAGACCACCAAAAAGAGCTCCTTGACGTGGAGCAACTTCCATAATTCCACCGCGTTGATACATCTGTCTACCCATCATTCCACCATCTGCAAAAGTGCTTCTCATAGCAGATGATATTTGTGTTAGTGGTTGTCCTAAACCAGCGTTAAAATCATAAAAACCATTTCCTATTAGACTTCTATTTAAAGAATCCATTTTTCCAGGCATTGTTCTGTCTTGCGCATCCATAACACCAGTGCCACCAGAAGATTCACCTAATGTAGATTGCACCTGATCAATAGATTGATTAATCTGTTGTAATTCTTGTTCAGCTGCAGATACACCAGATGTTAAACTACCTAATCTTGGATAAATAGCTTGTTCACCTCCTTGAGGTGATGCACCCATAGGTAGTTGTATTGGTTGTCTTGGACCAAATCCTCCTCCAAATCCTATACCATAATGTCTTCGATCATCGGGTGGTAAAGTATTTAAAACATTAGCTATAGGACTTCCTGGAACAGGTCTAAAAAATCCTTCTCTACCGTTTCCGGCATCAGTGCCTTTTATTGCACCTCCTCCAATTGAATATAATTGTCTTTTCATTTGTGATCTGGTTATCGCCATATATTAATATTTTAAACTAGTTTAAGGCAGGAATGTAAACCTGTAAATGCTATACTTTATTTGATTTTTTTATCAACGTCAACACGTTTCATACCTGTCAACATATCATAAAATCTACCACAATATTGATGGTCACCTACATGAGTAATGTAGTCCATAGCATAGATATAGACTTTACCACCTAAATCAGTCCATCTTTGACAGAATCCAAAGTCTTCACCAAAGTATCTTTTAGTTTTAATATCATGTAAGGTATCAAATAAGTTATAAAAGTTTTCTTTTTTAGTCTCTTTACCATTAATAATCGTTGGTTGATATATCTCTAATTCAGGATGTTTTTCTATCATCTTTTCAATTACTTTTCTTTTAATTAACATACAGCCTGTAGGAGCATGAGTTACTTCTATAACCCCATTCTCCATAATTAATTCATTCTTACTTATTTTAATTGGAAAGATATAACCTGCAGGTAATAAGTCTTTTTGTGTTTTAACCATATCCGTTTTATGTATCTTGTTCCACATCTTATCGGTATCAAATGTCTTCATAGGATATGGACAGGCAATAATATCTTTATCTGCTTCTAACATTTTAAATATAGTTTCTGAATTAAAATCAATATCTGAATCTATAAATAATAAATGATCGTAGTTATCTTCATGATTTAAAAACTCTGCTACACATAAATTTCTACCTTGTGTAACTAATGATGATTTTAATAAACTAAAGCTTAGTAATATATTTCGTTTCATACATTCTAATTGAAACTTCAATACTGCTTGAGTGTAATGCATAGATACTTCACTATGACATGGAGTGCAGACCATTATTTTATAAGGCACTTTTCTAGGTCCTAAATTTATTTCTGTATAATTAGAATCTACTTTATTATGTTTGATTGTTTGATAAGTATCTTCATTAGCAAATGTAGTCTTATCTTCATTGAACCAAATAGGTTTATTGTTTTGCATTCAGTGCTCCTTCTAAAAATCTAGTCCAATTTATTGATTTTATTTTCCAATTGTAAAATCGATTAACATAATCTTTTTGTACTTTTAAATGATCATTAATACCTGGTGTCTCAAGTGATTTAGCTGCAACTTCAATACCTGCTGCAAATCTTCTAGCTAGACTATAATAATTATTTGAATATGGAATATACATCGGAAACTCAGCTCCTGTTTCATAAATAGCTCCATAATTAGTAGTAACACAATATAAACCGGCAGCCATTGCTTCTAATAAAGATATACAAAATGTTTCCTCCCAAATACTTGGATAAACAAATAATCGATAATCTTTTAAATGTTCTTTTATATATTCATTTGGTTTATAACCAATATAATTTACATTAGGAAGTTGTCTTGCTTGATCATATAATTCTTTGTATTGATCATCAGTTTGTTCATGAAATCTTTTACCATATACTTCTGTAGATGAATAAACATCTAAAGTAATTAATGGATTTTTAACTAATTGCATGGCACCTAATAAAACACTTAGTCCTCTCCATGGTGTGCAGTGATGAATAATTTTTATTGGATCACCTTTTTTATATGTAGTTACAACAGGTTCTATATTTTCTACACCATTCTTTATAACTAAAGATCGTTCTAATGGTATATCAAACATCATTCTAAATTTTTCAAAGTTCCAATTAGAATTAAATACATACCAATCATATTTCTTATGATTAGATTTATCCTTGAACCATGGTGCCAGATTTGGTTGATCGTATGAATTTTTTTGCCAAAGAATATTTATTTTTGTTAAAGATAAAGGAATTGATTCCGGTACGGATGTAGTTATTTGAAATTGATTTAATAATTGTAGATCAACATGTTTTCGTAAATATTCAAATTGTAATTCTGTTCCGCCTCTGGGGTTATTATTTATCAATGACATAACTTACTGTTATTCTCCAATATGGTATTTTTTTAATTTCTTGAGATCTATGAAGTTTACTAGAATCAAATAATACAAAATCACCGGGTTTATATTTAATAACTTGACCTTCTATATTTAGTTCACCACCCCATTCTTCTGCCCATTGTGGAGTTAAAAATCCTATAATACTTTGTTTATTTTGATCTGCGTCTACGTGAAATTCTGTATAATGATTTTCGTTTTGAGCATTTAAAGCTATTCTATGTATTTTTCTTTTTAATGAAAAATTATGTTGTTCTTTTAATTTTTGATTTATTCTATCAAATAAACAATTAAAATATCCAATCCAATATTGATTGTTAAGTATAACTTCACCATTTTCTAAAAAATTAACACCCGGAAAACCTCCTCCAAATTTTTCATTTGAAGAAAATCTTTTTAAATGCCACATATGTTGATTTGTTAACCCATCATATAAATCAAAACTATCTTGTAATGTTAAAACATTATTTATTATTTTTATCATTTTTTTGATTCATTACTTTCTGAAATACTTGTAGACCTTTATTAGTAACTTCTACTATAACATCTGTTACAATATCAGGTCCTTCTATTTTTTCTTTTGATACTTCTCCTGTCTTGGTATTTCTATAGGTTGTTATAGTTGTGCATTCTATTTTAGGTAAGTCTTTATCCATTTTCTTGCGATCTGTCAATTAGTGCGTAACTTATAACACCTTTTACAGTATTTGCAACCTCTGTTTGGGCCTTTATACTATCTCCTGCTTCTAAATTTAAGATATTCCCTGCAGCCTGTTCTGTTGTGTCTGCAGTTAAATCTTTGTGAAAAAACTCATAATCCGTAGATGCAGAAGAATCATATAAATACATTTCTGTTAAATTATTACTAGTATGTTCATTTGTAAGACTAATGCTTTTTACAATTGCTACGGAACTTGTATTAATTGTTAATACAGTTGTTAAATTTGTAGTATCTAAAATAAACCCTTGATTTTTATATTGTATAGTCATTAGGATATAAACCAGTTAAATGTATCTTGTTGTTCTTTCAAATCTTTTTGATATGAAAAATTTAATTCATTCTTGATAGTATCAACCGCACGAAGAATCTGTCTTTGGTTTTCAATATCATATTCTTCTTTTGGTTCTGGTATGTATGAAGTTATTCTAGCCATTATCTTCTTCCATCTGGTCTGACATCTACCCGTAAAGTTCCATAACGCCACGTTTCACCGGTGCCATCATTTTCAATTTTAATTGCAAGTAATCTTCCTCTCGCTCTAGTGTCCACCTTATCAGTAGATGATGTAATTGTAAAGGGTCCTAATGGTGAGCTTGTTGCAGATTGACTTGGATAATCATTTAATAATAAAGTTATTTTTGAATTACCTGTAAGTACTTTAAAATCAGGTACAAATCTTTTCATAGACATAATGAATTCTCCATCACCTCTTAAATCTGCCATATTATTAGCATTAGTAATATCAAAATCTCCAGATTGAATATAAGCATTAATAGATGTGGTGCCGGATGAATTGATTTGATCGGTTCCGGTTTCATGGGCATAATAAGTTGATGCACCATATAAATTAGTTACACCTTGAATAGCAAAATTAGGTGTTCCTGTTCTATTATATTCTGTTGCATATGGTAAATCAAATACCCCTTGATCAGCGTATGTACTTCTTGCTAATGAAGAAGTGGTCCAACAATTTTCTCCAAAATTAAATGTAACACATCGATCAATTTGTTCTGAACCTGATTTTGGATAGAACCAATTAATTTCATTATATAAAGAATTATGTTCTGCATAAACTACTTCTGCAGAATTATAATTAATACCCAAATTATTTCCAGTTGTAGTAAATACAAAATCTTCTACTAAACATGGTATGGCTTTTACTGTACCATCAAACATGAAGAATCCACCTTCACCGGACATCCAAAACACAATACCATTAGAATAAGTCAATGCATGTTGACCAATCAATCCACAGTTTGTACCAACTTGTCTAACTGAGAAAGTAAATGGTGGACCCACATATTGAATAACATAAGCAGAACTATCTGTTAATACTAATGTATAATCTTTACCAGATACAGCTCCAACAATTTTATTGCCTTTATCTAGTCTAAATGTACCTGCAGTATTAGTCGCTGTCGGTTGATAGGTATTATAATCTTCTTGATTTGAAAATCTTATAAACATTGGATCAACAGTTGTTGGATCACCAATAGTTGTTTCAGTTCCAAAATGAAATAAATGTCTATCTCTATCCGATACTTGTGTAAGTCTTGATGAAGTTGGTGCACCAGACATTAGCGTTGCTCGAATACCTCTTGCACCAGATGCCCCTGCATTCCATGTATAAGTCTTACCGTTAAAAACAGTTGCAATTAATATTTGTCCAAAGTTATCTAGACTCCAGTTGCCTGGATCCAGAACCACATTACTAGTTGAACGCTCCGTGCCCCATGCTTCTTCACCCCATAAATACGTTCCCCAACCAAAACCTCCTGTTTGAAATACAGGTCCAACAATTACATATGGAAGTATCTCTGCTGAACCGGTTCCAGAAGTAGTGCTTGCAGAATTAGTTGGCATAGTAATTTCAAAAGTATTATCTGTGACATTAGCAATTTCAAAAGTTTTGTCTTCAAAATCAATTGCTGCATATCCTGAACCCGTTGGTACCGTTACAGAATCAAATGTAACATATCTTCCATTAGATAATCCATGTGTAGTTTTATTAACCGTTACTGTCGGTAAACCGGTTGAAGCATCAAAAGTTGCTCCAGTAATAGCTGTATCTAATGGAGTAATGTCATAAAAATTTTCTCCATAATATATAAATAAACCTTGTGATGTACCTATTGCTGCATACTTCTCACCTGCTATAGATGTCCAAGTATGTTGTGCACGGGCAGCCCCTGGAAGAGTTTTATATCCAGTAGTTAATTGATTCCAACCCCCTATTTTTTCAGGTAGTCCATATCTAAATCTAACAAAATCACCGTCTACCCATTGAGACTCGGCTCCGGAATCAGTGACCATTTTGTTAAAACCGGGCTTGAAATTTAATTTTTGTAGCATATAATGCTTTATATATTAATTTTTCACATAATGAAAGTAGCATAATTATGAATAATTTAAAGAAAAGAGACATGAATAAAGAAAAAGAAAAAACATGGGAAATAACCAATTTTATTGGTGTATATGATAATTACATATCACCTGAACAATGTAATCAACTTATTAAAATGTATGAAGAACAAGACAAATTTAACAAAACCATAAATAGACTAAATTCAGAAAAAACAACTTATTTAAAAAAAACAGATCAACAATATTTTTTAACAACATCTAACTTAGATATATGGTTTGATGAATTAAAACCTTTAATTGCTAATTTTGATTTAGCATGGAAACATTATTCTGAAAAAACAGGAGCAGAAGAAGCTTATGGTCATCCTGTTTTTTATACTACTTTAAAAATTCAAAAAACACATCCAACAGAAGGATATCATGTTTGGCATGTTGAACATGCTAAAGGAATAGGATATTCAACTAGAGCTTTTGTCTTTTCTATTTTCTTAAATGATGTAGAAGAAGGTGGAGAAACAGAGTTTTTACATTTTTCGAAAAGAGTGAAACCTAAAACAGGTAGAATAATTATATGGCCTGCAGGTTTTCCATATGTTCATAGGGGTAATCCACCTTTATCTGGTGAAAAATTTCTTTTAACTTCTTGGAAATTGTTGAATACTGGTGAATAGAAAAATAGATTAAGCTGGAGAAGATGAATAAGATGTAGGTCTTGAACCTATTCTTGCAATTTTTTCAGCTTCTGTTTCATTTTCAATTATTTCACCTGTAATTAGATCTCTATCTGAATTGTCCCAACCTTGTTGCATTTGAATTAAATGAGCTTCGTCCCATTTGTCTATAAAATTTTGAAAACTACCTATGTTTGCATCTGCAAAAGAAGAATGAGGCGTTTCATCTCTATATTCTACTTCATCTGAAGAAACAGAAGTTCCATATTGAATAGCCCAAATATTTGAATATGTAGGATCATTCCAAAAAGTATCATTTTCAATTTTATACTGTAATCCATTATTAGCACCTTCCGCATATTTTTTTATAATTATTTTATCATCAAATATTACTGTCCATTTTGCATTTGTTGCCATTTTATTTCTCCTAAGTTTTAATAATGTACATTACAGTTAAATAAGGTTGTACAACTGAGTTAGCACCACCACTAAAATTACTAGTACTTGCACTTGCAGCATTACCACTACCACTAAAAGTAGCACTCATATTATGAGAATGTGCAGAACCACTACCTGCATTATTTAATGCCATGTTTCTATTAAAGTGTGCATTTGAGATTAACCAAGGTCTGTTGTCTGAGTTACTAAATCCTTGTCCAGGAAATACTGTAACAGGTTGATGTCCGTCTCGAAGATTGTGAGCGTGACTTGCAAGTTGTGCTTCAGATAAAGTTGCGTTCCCTGTACTACCTCCAACGTTACCTGTAACGTTAATATTAGTATTAGTATTAGTAGATACAGATCCTGAGTTAGCTACAGTATTTGCCCCACCAGTTGAACCAATATTTTTAGTTCCGGATTTACCTATTGCAACGTTATCCTGTAAATCAGGAACGTTAAAAGTTGTTGAACCATTACCTGATCCATAAGTAGTTCCAATAATTCCAAACAAGGTTGCGTAAGTTGATCTTGATACAGCTTGACCATTACATTCTAAAAATCCTGAAGGGACAGATGCTGTACTCCAAGGTACAATAGTTGCTGTTGGAATACCTTCAATACCTGAAAGGTTTGCACCATCAAAATCATATCTAGTTGCTTCGTAGTTTGCCATCTATTATTTCTCCTTATACGTCCAGCCAGTTGTTGCATCACCAGAATAAACTAATGTGAAACCAGCACCTTGTGTATTAATAACTAGGTCAGCTGCACTGTTTGCTATATTAGAACCATTTCTTCCAATAGTCAATGCGTTAGTGTTGAAATCATATCCTTGGTCAATAACAGAAACTTCTTGTCCTGCACTTGGTGATGCTGGTAAAGTTAAAGTAAATGCTCCACCATTTGTATTTGCTAAAATTTGTGCTCCAGGTTGAACTGTTTCAGCAGAAGTAATTGCTCTCCATACTTTTTCTTCAGAACCTTTATAAATATTTGTACCATCTGACCATAACTGATAAGTATGTCCTTCACATAAAGCAACACCTGAACCAGATGTAGTTTTAAAAGTTAAAGTGAAATTTGCATGATTGCAAGTATCTTGAACTGTGTAAGTTTTTTCAATTGAATCTGGAATAGTAACGTTTACGTTTGCAGCAAGTGTACCCGTTAATTTAATAACTTCATTCTTACCATTTGATACTGCACCGTTTGTAAATGTTAAAGCTCTACTAGCATTAGTTACGTTAAACGCATCATAACCACCAATAGCTTGTTCAAGAATTAATAAGTTTGTATTTGTAATCTGTCCCCAAGTTCCTGAGTTTTCACCAGTTGCCTGTACAGTTAATTTTAAATTAGCTGATGTAGTATTTGCCATTTTTTAAATTCCTTATAATAGTATTTTATAAAATTTATGCAGCGGTGTCAACTTTTGTCCAAGTAGGTGCTGTACCTGTATTTACTTGGGTCCAAGTAGACGCTGTACCTGTATCTACCTGAGTCCATATTAATGTTTTAGGACTTCCTAGTCCTATTGTCAAGCCAAATCCTGTTAAAGTTACATTAGCAAATCCTGTAGTTGTAACACTTCCAAGGTTAGCTGACATAGCTATTCCAGTTACATCTGCAAGAGTTACAGCATCTAAAGTACCTAATCCAAGGCCTGCTGCAATACCTTCTCCAATAACTGTTACGTTAGCTTCTCCAATAACTACTGTTCCAACAGCAAGAGAAGCATTAAATCCAATACCGGTAACTGTTGCATCTGGAGCCGGATCCACGGTTCCTTCTGCAGCTGTAATACCAAAACCGGTTAGTGTTAGATTTGCTGCACCTGTAATAGATTCATTTCCTAAAGAAGCCGTCATTGCTTCTCCAGTTACATCTGTATTAGCGTCCGCTATAATTACAGTTCCTACAGCTAGATCTGCTGTAAATCCAATACCAGTAACCGTTGCATCAGGAGAAGGATCAACAATACCTTCCGCTGCAGTAATACCTATACCAGTTGGTATTACATTAGCTGTTCCAGTAATTGACTCATTACCTAAATTAGCAGTTAAAGATTCACCTGTTAGAATTACATCTATATCAGTAAATGCAATAACAGAATTTAAATTAGCAGTAAAACCAATACCAGTAACCATTGCATCAGGAGAAGGATCAATAATACCTTCCGCTGCAGTCATTTCCTCACCAGTTACATCTACATTAGCTGTACCTGTAATTGACTCATTACCTAAATTTGCAGTAAATCCAATTCCAGTTAAAGGTACATTAGCCGTACCTGTACTAAATTCATCACCTAAATTTGCTGTAAGTTGTTGTCCTGTTGTATCAACTAAAGTAATTGCATCTAAAGTTGCAATTCCTAATGTTGAAGTTATATCCTGTCCTGTTACAGGAACATCTGAATCTCCAACAACTGTTGGAGTATTTTCTTGTAATGTTAATTCTTGACCAGTTAAAGTAAGATTAGCAGTACCTGTAATTGCAACATCACCTAATGACATAGGTAGAGGGAATGTTCCAACAATACCACCTACGGTTGCTTCTATTCCAACAGGAATATTAAATGTAGCAGGGCTTAGTGTAGCAAAAGGTGCTTCACCAAAAGCTGTTAATGTATCTTGCGTAGAATTACTTATACTAGAAGTTAAAGCAAAACCTGTTACAGGAACATCTGAATCTGCTGAAGATTCTGTGACATCTCCTAAAGATCCGGATAAAATTTCTCCGGTAACAGGAATAAAGGCACCAGATATAGTTGTAATAGTTCCTTCTGTAGAAGTTAGTTCTTGACCTGTAATAGGTACATTTGCATCAAGTATAATTGCAGGAGTATTTTCCTGCATAGTCATTTCTATACCAGATACATAGATAATTACATCTGAAGCGTCTGCACCGAAAGGTGCTTCTGTATATGCGGTTACTCCTAGGGCCATAAATTAGGCTCCTTTTTTATTTTCTAATTTTCCTTTTTTAGGTAACTCTTGTCTTAGAAGATTGGAATAGTTTTGAAATAAATTTTTTAAATCATTTAATTCTAAATCAGTTTTTGAAATTAAATTTTTAACATTTATAATTTTTTCTAAATAAAATTGTCCTTTTAAAGACAATTCTTCACTATTATAATTTTTATTTTCAAAATTAAATTGCATGTTTAATATTATGCTCCCCAACCACCTGTAACATAACCCGCGTCATTGTTAAATCCAGATATATTGATATTTGCTTTTGTTAATTTCTTTTGAGCATTTGCTGAATCAACTACAACAAAGAAATCTCCATCTGCATCTGAAGTAGAAGTTGCAAGTTCTGATAAGTCTACGTTAACTGCATCTGCAGTTACATCAATTAAAGTTCCTGCTCCAACTGCTAGTGATCCAGAAGTTGTAACTGATCCTGTTAATCCATTTCCACCTGATACAGAAGTTACTGTTCCTGTATTTGTAGTAAACCCACTGTCATTGTTAAAACCTGAAATAGCTATATTTGCTTTTGTTAATTTTTTCTCAGCTCCACCAGAGTCTACTACAACAAAGAAGTCTCCGTCACCATTTGATGTAGAAGTTGTTAATAAGTTTAAATCTATTCTAGCAATAGGAACTGTACCACTTGCTAAATCAGATGCGTCTAAATTTGTTAAATTAGCACCACTGATCGCAGGTAATGTCGCTGGAAATCTTGCATCTGGCACCGTACCTGAAGCTAAATCCGAAGCATCTAAATTTGTTAAATTAGCACCACTGATAGCTGGAAGTGTTGCTGGAAACCTTGCATCAGGAACAGTTCCTGAAGATAAATTTGAAGCATTTAAAGAAGATCCATCAATGAATCCACTGTCATTATTAA
>Ga0208019_1001960_pt1 | contig 10640 bp, 13 predicted proteins | sample CB_VirMetaG_5_FD_184540 | JGI IMG/M metagenome (GOLD analysis project Ga0208019, IMG submission 184540) | Freshwater to marine saline gradient viral communities from Chesapeake Bay - CB_1508_1D Viral MetaG (SPAdes) (version 4) | ecosystem: Environmental > Aquatic > Marine > Coastal | place: USA... | reverse complement strand
AGAACTTAAAAAAGAAGGCTTCAGCCTCAATGAGGAATACCAAATCATGCGTGTGCCTAACATTGTAGATATCAGTTATGGGCGTGGTGTGGGATACACATTTACTGAACATGACCTCGGTGAAGAAATACACAGTATCAGTGCTACTGACATTAGAGCAAAACTAAGAGCAGAAGGGAAATTGTGATAGAGAAAGTTCACTTAAACATTTCTAGCCAGTAATGAAAATAGAAAATTTTATCACTGTTGGTGATAGTTTTACATTTGGCGATGAAGTTGAGGATAAGAATAAAATTTGGCCTATGCAACTATCTAAAATGCTTAAGGCAAAAGTCGTCAACTTAGGACACAGCGGCGTGGGCCACGAATATTGTATAGATGCTATTATAGATCATACTAAAAGTTATGATTGTGACCTAGTAGTTATTGCATGGCCCAGTCCAGGCAGACAACAATGGAGTGATATATATAATAAATTTACTGTCTGGCCCGGTATGCATGACATATTTGCAGATACACCATGGCGTAATGAACTATTAGATTGGATGAATAGACATCATGAGCCAGAATATCTCTACAGTAAGTTTATTAACAATCTAATACTTTGCCAAGGTTATCTACACAGCCAAAATATTCCCTACATCATGATGTGCGTAGACGCGAACGATTACTACCATAAAAAGTACAATGCTTACTACATTAAACATCATTCGAGACTAATTAATTTTGACACAATGTTAGAATGGCCTAACAAAGGAATAGTACAGTGGGGTAAAGAAGCTGGTTGTAAGTTTGGTAAAGGTGGTCATATATTAGAAGATGGACATCAGCTAGTAGCAGACAAAGTATTGAACCATATTAGAAATAACATACAGTGATTATAAACACTTTTACGTATGCCAATGATTTACGTGTTCTATTAGTAGAGGATTTCTTTCCTGCAGACTTGTTAGAACAGTTAACAGAGATGTGTAAGACATCTGAAACACATCCTGACGACTGGCATAATCCAGAGTGGAGTAAACTACGTAAAATACACAACGGTAACACTGAAACTTATAAACATCTTGAAGAAACATTTAGAGACCCGTGGTTTTATAAACCTCTGCAAGTAATATTTCAAAGACCCGGTAATGACGTATACAATTTAGAATACGTAGAATGTAAACTTTGGGCAGACTATCCAGGCTTCGGACCACTAGCCGCACATAAAGAAAACTCTAGCGAGATACAAGGTCAAATATTTCTAACAGACACTACCCACACAGTTAACGGTACAAGTATGTTAAATGACGATAAAGAATTGTTGTTTACCTTGCCGTTTAGAAATAACTATGGATGGATAATGGAAAAATGTCAAGAAACTATGCATAGTAGAGAGTTTGATGTAATACCTGCTACAGTTAGATACAGTTTAATATTTTGGTACGATTACAAGGCAAGAAAATGAAAGACAAACATATAAAAGCCTACATGAAAACTGCACATGCATTTGCAGAATGTAGTACTGCTGTTAGACTCAACGTAGGTGCTATTGTTGTTAAGGACAATAGAATTATCAGTATTGGTTATAACGGTATGCCTAGCGGTTGGGACAATACTTGTGAGATCGAAGAAGAGTCAATGGCAGATAACCCCTGGCACGATTATGCACATTTAACACAATCAGGTTGGACATTTGCTAATGGTAAGTATTCGAAATTAAAAAGTAAACCAGAAGTGCTTCATGCAGAGATGAATGCTCTAATGAAGTTAGCAAAATCCACCGGAGGCGGAGAAGGGGCAACTATGTTTATTACACATAGTCCATGTTTAGAGTGTGCAAAAGGTATATATCAAGCAGGTATTAAAGAAGTTTATTACGAAACTGAATACAGAAATACAGATGGTGTAGATTTTCTTAGGCGTTGCGACGTTGAGATTCATCACACGCATGATGAAAGTTAACTACAAGCTCGTTGTAAACGTCTGATACAAACTCGTTACTAAAGAAACGTTCAAAGTTGTAGGTTAATACTTCTTCCATTTCGTGTAACATATCTGTCAGTTGGTCATTAGTGTAACTGCACATTTTCTTTATAGTATCACCTATCGCATGCATGCGTTCAACATCGTTTTCAATGCTATCGTACGACTCATCTATCCAACGATCAAAAGTTTTAAATCCGTAACTACGAAGATAGGCAAGGTTGTGCGCTGGTCCAACTAGTATGAACGGCATTTTACATACTATGGGTTTAAATATTTTTTCTGTCAGGTGCTTCTTTCTACCCCAATAACAAGTTTCAGTCACTATGTATAAAAATGTTTCCATACATTCTGGAATGCAACTTATGTTAAAACTTTGGTTAGGGATAATATCTTTGTCTTTATAATCTATTCGCAACTCGTGTTTGATTGTGTTTAAATTTTTAATTGTCTGAGACGCTAGAAAATCTGGAACAAGCCTGCTTTGTTCTAACTCATAGGTGTAGTGTCTGCCTAATGGACAACTTTTACTGTAACTTATAAGTCCTTGCTCAAGTAGGTTGTATTTTACTAACTCGCTAACTAGTAACGACCTGTAAACTCTAAGATTACTTGTTAATCGATTAAATGTAATAAATTTATTTTTTACCTGCCTGCTAGTAATAGGTGTTATTTGTGGCCAGAGCATTGCACCTCTAAACCAATCACTAGCGGCAAGTGCATGATGAAAATAATAACAGTCTATAAGTCTAAATCGTTTTAAGAAATCCTCTTTGGGCTCACTGTCTGACTCAGTGTTTAATAATATAGACCAACTTAAATTATCTACCTTAGCTCTTGTTTGTGCGACAAGGAATGTGTCTAGGTTAAATAATCTTATAAGTGGTTCTTGGTCGTAACAGAAGATGTTACAGTCAATGTATCCCTGTTCATTTACTATACTTTCAATATTTTCTACAGCGGTGGTACCAAAAGGCATAAAGTAATCTATTCTTGGATTACTAAAACGTTGCAAAGCAAGATGCCTTATGTTATCATAGTGATTATTAAGGTTATACATGTACGATATATTTTATTTTGGACCTAAGCCCTGTTTGTTTCCGCATGAGAAGTATGCTGAGTCAATCGAGGTTGCTGATAAGTTGAGTAAAACATCATATTACTGGTATATTTATGGTGGCAACGATTACACAGGATTTAATTTTAACTGGCAACCTGATCACTGGGACAGACACAGACTTCATGTGTTTGGTGACCAGTGGCAACGTTATGGGTACACATTTTTTGTAGGGAAAAATATTGTACGTGACTGTCCTGATTTAAAAAATATAATACAGTTTCAAAATGAACAAAAAGCACACCGTCTACCGCATCCTCACCTCTTTACTATACCAGAAAATATTGACATAGAAAGTGTAGACACAACTTGGCATCACAACACATTAGAGCCTGAGTTTACCTATCATTTTCCTAGCCAACATCAACGTGCTAGTGGTGTAACATATGGTACAGGTCCTAACAAGTTTGAACGTGCATTTGTTTGTAAAGCATTACCTACTACTAAGCACTGGACAGTGCCTGACAGTATTACTGACGTAGACTTTACCTGGCATGCTGATCCCACGCAACCACCTTTTATATATGAGTTTGCTACTGAGTATCAGAAGACTAGTGGCTTGTTATATACAGTGCCTGGTGCTACAACTAAGAAGTACACTAGCATGACTAGTAAAGTTGTACGCAGAGCAGAGACTGAAGTGTATCTCATAGACTTTATGACTGATAGCACTACTGTAAAGTTAGATGCACTGAAAAACAGAGGTTTGGACGTTAGAAAAACACGTTTTGTGGGCTCTTACTTAGACATAATTAAGCGAATTTGTGCCTCGGCTCGCACAGAATATATCTGGGTAGTAACTACACTCTGTGATTACAGTAATTTCGATTTTAACTGGTATCCAGAGACCTGGCAAAGTACTATGTTACACGTATTTGCCAGCAACGAGCAAAAGTTTGGGGACACTTTCCTGGTTCATGTAGAGTCTTTCAGGGACCAAGCAGAGCGTATTAAGTTATTAGACTGGTATGATACTGTAAACTATGTTGACAACGTTGTCGTGCCCAGAGACCCTATGCCTACAGTTATATATGAGCAGGATACCCTAGTAGACGTAGTAAATGAGCACCAGTTTAAGGACCCATACATACTATTTGCGCCTAATGACTGCTCTATATCCCATACGCCCAAACTGTGGGCCGTCAAGGACCGCGACGTTCATACGTTTACACAGAGTAACTCTGTAGCGCAGGTCCCTAGAGAAGTGCGACAGCACGTCAGTGAGCAAATATACGACTACCCCTATATCAGTAAGCATAAGACAGTTAGTGAACAGCCACAGGACATCATATTCATAAGTTATGACGAGACCAACGCTGACGCAAACTGGTCCAAGCTCAAAACTAAGTTCCCTCAGGCTCAGAGAGTACATGGTGTAGAAGGTATGGAGAACGCTCTTATAGCCGCCGCCCAAACTAGTAGAACACCCTGGTACTATGCGGTGTTCGCTAAAACTGAACTGCATCCTGACTTTAGGTTTGACTTCTTACCTGACTATCTACAACAACCTAAACATTATATTTTCCATGCAGACAATCCTATGAATGGTTTATGTTATGGACACATGGGTATAGTAATGTACAACTGTAACATGGTTAAGTCAGCAACTAAATTTGGTGTAGACTACACATTAAGTTTTAGACACGAAGTTATTCCTCTTGTCAGTGCCATTGCTAGATTCAATACTAATCCATATCAGACTTGGCGTACTGCATTTAGAGAAGGTGCTAAACTTGCACAGTTTTCAGAACAAACGCAGGATGTTGAAACTGAATATAGACTACGCACCTGGACAAAAACTGCAAAGGGAGATTATGCAGAATGGTGTACACGTGGTGCCAGAGACGGAGTAGAGTTTTATCGTGCTAATAAAACAGACAACAACGCACTACAACAAGCCTTTTTATGGACTTGGTTACGTGAATACTTTGCTAGTTTATATGATAGTGTAGATACGCCTAACGAATATACTTTGCAACATCGTCAAGCAGACTGGCAACCTCTATAGCATTGTTAACATCACTACGTGGAGTGTTCCTTGTGACCACACAATCTATAAAGTGATTAATTTCTCTTTCTAAAGGACTGATACTCATATCAGGTGTTAAACATTCTACTTCTAAATCAGTTAGACGTTTGTCATTGACAGTGCCTCTGTATATGGATACCATGTTAATAGTATCGTCCCAAACTATATGACCTCTAGTGCCTACAACTGTTAATTTACGAACACGTTCTGGCCAATACCAACTACCTGTTATATTACAAGTAATATCCTTGTACCGCATGTTAAAACTTACATAATCTGGTTGGTGGTCATTGTTAAAACTATTGTGTACTACATTAGACAGTGTTAGGTCTGTGCCTAGTATGTCTTGAACAATGCTAACATCGTGTGGTAGTAAACTTAACAGTGGTGTTGTCTTAGTTTGGTATATACCCCAGTTTAAACGTTGGCTTGTGATATGTTTAATTTTGCCTATACGATGAATGTTTTGTTTTACTAAATCTAAACCAGGATGATATAAAAAGATGTGTCCTACCATTAGGATCTGATCATCTAACATATCACGCAACTGTTCGCATTCAGACTTAGTTTCTGCTAGTGGCTTTTCAATATAGCAGTCAAAGCCACGTTGTAATAATGTCTTTGCTGTTTCAAAGTGATCCCAGAGAGGAGTTGCAACAATAGCACACTTGTAATTTTTGGGTATGTCGTCTATGGACTCACCGTTCTTTACGTCAATGATTACCGTATCCGATATAGACTCATTGTTTGCTAGACTAGCCTGTATTTTGCTACCCCAGTAGCCTGCGCCTATGAGTGCAACGTTGACCATTCTTGTACCGACCTTATAATTTTAGTCTGTTGTTCTTCTGTCAATGTATGATAGCAAGGTAAACTTACAATCTTTCCACACGCTGAATCTGTGCGTGGACAACTATCAATGTTTTTAAATATTCGTTGTTTATGTAATGGTCCTCGGTAATGTACATTTACTTGTACGCCTTGTTCCTGCATGTACTTTATAAATTTGTCTCTTTCAGGCACCTGTATTACATAAACGTAGTATGTGTGGTAACTGTCTGCAAATTCGTTAGGTGTGACTACATAATCCTGTAATTCACGAGTGTATCTGGCACATATTTTACGTTTTTTAGTTAACCAAGAGTCTAAATATTTTAACTTTGCTAATACAACTAATGCTTGAAAGTTATCTATTCTAGCATTAATACCTTGCAGTTCATAGTCCCACTTGTTTTGACGACCATGGTCCCTATACATCCTCACAAACTTAATTAAGTCTGCTCTACCTGTAACACAGCCTGCATCACCTGCGGCTCCTAAATTTTTAACAGGGTTAAAACTAAAGCAAGTTAAGTCTGCAAGTGATCCAACAGGCTTACCTTTGTAACTACTGCCAATACTGTGAGCGGCATCTTCTATTAACCATATTTTATGTTTGTCCGCAATAGCACGTAGTCTATCTACGTCTGGTGTTTGCCCATATAAACTTACATATAGTATAGCAACTGTATTTTCATTGACCATTGCTTCTACTTGGTCAATGTCCATTTGATAGTTGTCATCTATGTCAACAAATCTAGGTTTGCCACCTGCCCAGAGTATTGACTCACTTGTGCTAACAAAAGTAAGTGGTGTTGTAATTACTTCTCCGCCGTTGACACCACAGGCAAGTAATGCACATAATAGTGCAGTAGTACCACTACCGGTACTGGCACATGCTTCTGCGCCTACGTATTTTGCAAACTCTGTTTCGAATTCGTCTACGATAGGTCCAGTAATATAACTGGACGTTGTCATAATTCTTTCGTATGCTTGATCTATTTCTGTTTTTGCTTCTTGGTACTGTGCGTGTAAGTCTGTAAATGGTATCATTTGTTTAAAAATAAGTTTAAGTTGTTTTTTAGCCAAGAATAATATTGTTTTAAACCTACAGGCAGTGATGTGCGAGGTTCATTTTGAAAATACATATTAACCTTGTTATTGTTTAATCTACCACGTCTAGGAAAAGTCTCGTCCCTGTCGTTAATTAGTAGTTGTGCTTCTGGTATCATGTGTTTAACTAACTTGGCACAATCTAATAATGTACGTGCGTCGTATTCACAGGCAGTTACATTATATGTTTGATTAATACCACCACGGTAAGGTGCATCTAATATGATAGGTATTTGTTTGCCTAAGTCTGCTACGTAGGTAAAGTCTAGTATTTCGTTAGCGCCATTAACTTTAACTTCTTGCCCACGCATTGCGTTTAGTAACATTTTACTTACAACACGATCTTCTACATCGTAAGGTCCGTATACTGCACTGGGTCTAATAATTGTGTACTGTAAGCCATGGCGTCTATTATACTCTTTGACCATTTGCTCGCCCATGTATTTCATAATAGCATACTGTCCTTTAGGATCGCATACAGCATTTTCTTTAACCTTGTCATCGAAGTCTCCATAGACCATACTTGAACTAAAGTACATAAAATGTTTTACCTGATACTTTACACAAAGCTCTAGCATATTAACCAAAGCATCACACATAACGCCTGTTGCCTTAAGTGGGTTTGCGTTTACAACCTTTTGTCTTGGAAAACTAGCAAGGTGTATAACACTATGTATACGGTATGTCTTAAAGAAAGACTCTACACGATTAAAGTCCATTATGTCACAGTCGTGTACTTCATATCTTCCCAGTGATTGTCTTTGTTTGTGTAATGCTTCTAGTTGTTGCCTATCCAGTACACCATAATCTTCCTTGTTGTCTAACACGATTGGTTCCCACTTTAAACTTGCTCGAAGTTCTCGAGATATCTGGCTGCCAATAAAGCCATTACCGCCTACTACTAATACTGGAAGGTCTGTATGTCTAGTCATCTTGTCTAATTAGTTCCCAAAAAACTGCTTCTTTATCCGTTAAAGGCGCAATAACTTCTACACCTATTCCTGTTAGTAATGTATTATAACGTAATGTTACTGGTTTTGCAAAATGTTCTTTATATAATTTTCCGTTTTCGGTATTGTCTAACCAATCTACCCACATCCAGCCTGCGTATCGTTCAAAGTCATTGTGGTTAGCGAAGTCTAATCCCATTATAAAACGGTGTACTACATACATTACACCGCCATTGGAGCAGAGATAGGCGGATGACTTTGATAGTTAATTAAATTAATGTGCTCCATCTTAATATCAAAGATGTTCTTACTTTCGCAGTCTATTACTAGACGAGGTCCAGGCAAAGGAGCTCTGCGTGTTTGTTCCTGTACTTGATCTACGTGGTCATTGTAAATGTGTGCATCACCTATTGTGTGTACAAAGTCACCTACCTTTAGATCACACGCATGAGCAATCATGTGTGTTAGTAGACTGTAACTTGCAATGTTAAATGGCACACCTAAAAACATGTCTGCTGAACGCTGATACATCTGACAACTAAGTTCGCCGTTGTTTACATAGAACTGACTCATTACGTGACACGGTGGAAGTGCCATTGCTTTTAAGTCTGCAGGATTCCATGCACTAATAATATGACGTCTACTAGTTGGATCTGCTTTGATGCCTTCTATCAGCATTTCAACTTGGTCTACTTCAAATGCTACAAGATTGTTTTCATCAAAGTATTTGTGTTCTATGCCTTTAAATTCTTTTACAACCTTTTCAGCATGAGCACCACGGAAGTGTCTCCACTGTACTCCGTATACTCTACCCAAATCACCTTCGAATCGTGCTTTAGGCTTCCAATAGTCTGCTTCTGCATTAGCAGTCCAGATAGTTTTCTTATCTGCGTCACGTGTACCGTGTAGGATCTCTGCTAGTCTACGTTCATCATTACTACCTTCTAGAAACCATAACAATTCACTGACAACCGCTCGCCAAGCAAGCCGTTTAGTAGTTACAGCAGGAAATTCTTTGCGTAGGTCAAAACGCATTTGTAGTCCAAATATAGACTTAGTGCCTACACCTGTTCTGTCTTGTCTGTCCTCGCCGTTTATTAGTATGTTGTTAAGTTGTCTTAGATACTCAACCATGGGATATGGATTTCAAAAGTAAGTTGGTTATTTTCTCGACTGGGATACACAGTTCTACATCTTAAGTCTGTAAAAAAGGTACGCATGTCTATTTTTACATCCGTCTGATATGCACCTTTCCATCTGGTAACATAGAATTCCTTTATCCATAACTTAGACTCCTGTAACAACCTTGGACCTCCAATAACAAAGATGTCCCCTTTTACTAGATTGTCTAGGTTACGCATACGTTCTATCCAGTTTGTTCCCCATACTTCTGCACCTTGTGCTCTGTAATTTGGATTACTGGATACAACTATGTTACGCCTATTAGGCAAAGGCTTAGGAAAGTCTTTACTCTCCCAAGTCTTCCTTCCCATAATTATTGTATGGTCTGTGGTATTTTTCTGAAACCATTTAAAGTCTTCAGGACATTTTGGCCATGGTAACTTGTTGTTGAACCCCATGCCACCAAAGGCGTCTATAGCAAAAATTGCTTTTATCAACTTTATAGATCCTTTAACAACTTGTTCGTATTAGGTTGTATTTGTGCTTCTAATTTATCAATGTCCACAAAAAATTCCACATTTTTAATTAGATCTCCCATCCTATGCATACGTTCGTTGAGGGCTTTTTCTATGTCGCTATATGTCATACCTTGGTCTAACAGCTCATTCATTGAAATTTCTACAATAGTACCATCATTTAAAACAATGTCTACTTTTTGTAAAACTTCTACAGGAACTTCCTCTTTGTCTACTTCTCCGAGTATACTTTCCCAAGTTCTATCCTTATCAGGACTTAACTTTACTACTCGTTGTTTTCTTGGCGGTTGTTTTTTTCTTGGCATTGGTCAAAGGGTCTAGTTTTGATGCTTCTTTTGTTAGTCTTTCTGCCTCTGCCAACATGGCTTTAGCTTCTACTTGCATGCGTGTTGCCTGATCTCTATAACCTCTGGCAATGTCAACATCTGTTAGTGCGCCGTCTTGTGGAGCCTGAACTTTTACTGGGGCTGATCTTGTATTAGCAGGTTCACCAACTTCTCTTGGCTCTGCTTTACGTGGATCTCTAACACCTCTCTGAGAATCTAATTCAGCTAGTTCTTTAATTGCTTCCTCACCAGCTTCCATCTTCTTCATGATGTCATTAAGTTCGTCCAAACGTACTTGACTGCCTTGCTGTGGGGTAACAATTACCTGGTTAGTAGGAACTTTTTTAATCATACCTTCTTCATGTAACGCACTTAATGCATTGCGACCATCAGCCATTGTTGTCCTAAATAGTGCATCGCTGAACTCTTTAGCCTGTTGCCCAACTGGGCTTTCTAATACTTTCATGACTTCATCATGAATCATCATTGGTAGTTTGCTACTATAAGCAACTAGTGCCATGTGGTCTTCGCCTGGTACTGTTCTATATAGTACAACTACTCTTTCGTTGTTATGTCTTCCAACGTGTTTAATCATTGATTTCTCCTTAGTCTGGCTGTCCGCCTTCTGAATCTACTGGTCCTTGATCAGTAGAAGGGGCC
>Ga0208019_1001959_pt1 | contig 10641 bp, 9 predicted proteins | sample CB_VirMetaG_5_FD_184540 | JGI IMG/M metagenome (GOLD analysis project Ga0208019, IMG submission 184540) | Freshwater to marine saline gradient viral communities from Chesapeake Bay - CB_1508_1D Viral MetaG (SPAdes) (version 4) | ecosystem: Environmental > Aquatic > Marine > Coastal | place: USA... | reverse complement strand
TGCAAAATCGTTCTAGTGAGTGGAGTTTTAGACTAATGGAATATAATATCAAAGAACTTTCAAACATGACTGACATGGAATATGATATTTTTACCAGATGTATCGATGGCAGTCAGAATGAAGACGATTGGAAAACAATTGTAGACTTCTGGGAAGAATATATTCGAGACATGGAAACTTACAATAAGTGACGAGATTGAAAGTCAGAACATTACTGAGAGGCACTTCGGCGTCTCTTTTCTTTTATAAATACTCTTGGAGGTATTTTATAAATGGCTGTAATGGAGAAGCAGAAAACCGGAACCAAGATGGATATGGGGGAATTCTAAGCCGTGTAATGGCTGCATGTCCTGTTCTTATAAATATGGTATAAGTAAGATTATATACACACAAGACGAAATAGGTCATTACGGGGTCATCGATGTTGAGATTTAAAAGTTATTTGACTGAAGCTGGACAATCAGCCGAGAGGCAAGAAAACGGGTTTGTCGCTTTGATCAACGATACTTTCATTCAAAACGGGGAAAAGCCTTTTACTTTGAAGACAAAAAGTGATACAGTAAGGGGAGTGATCAAAGCCGAGAAATTTCAAGGTCGGCAACAATCAGGATCAGAACCATATACTGATGTAAAACTATACACTTCTAGTGGAGTACTCAATCTCTCTATGAAGGGTCCAAGCGCACCATCACTTGCTGGTGGTGGTCTTAGGGGTATCGAAGCTATCATCCCAGGACTAGCAGCTAGGTTTTTTAGAGCAGCCTTTGATAATCACAAAAAGAATGGTTTAAAACCAGGAGAGAAAGTTCCTGACACATTCGCAAAATTGAACGATAAAGACAAAGAATTATTGGTCATCGGAAATGAAGCAATGGGTGGTCCTATTGATTTTATGTATATCGGACCAATGGATGTATCCGGTGACTTCAAAAATGGTACTCTATCTATCAATGGTAAGATGATTGAATCAAAGAAATATTCAGACAGTAAAGACTTATTCTTTCGCCTACGCGCGCGTAGGAATGATCAGACATTTGATCCAGCAGCTTCCGATAAGCAGGGTATTCCTAAAATCTACGGTAAATCTCCATCAAAAGGAGACAGTGCTGGTCGTTTAGTAATCACTGATAAACCCGTAAAAGCGAGAGGTATAATTGTTTTTTAATGTTTTCATTCAAGCAATATCTAAATGAAGCGGCTGGCAAGCAATTGTAGACTTCTGGGAAGAGTATATTCGGGATATGGCTGTAATGTCTACAAAAAAGACTGGATCTAATCTTACTTCATGGGAGTACTATGTAGTTGGCAAAGAAGATTGGAAACGCTATCAAGATATTTTAATGATTGAAACAACAAATCTTATTTCATTATTTTTAGACACCCAGGGTAAAAAAGTATCTTCAGAGCTTTATAAAAATAAAGATAAAGTCCATTTAGTTGATAATGCTAATTATATTATCAATGGAAAAATGCACGCGAAGGTAAAGATAAAGAATGTGATTGGATATTTACCGATCACCAGACTTAGTAAACCTCCTAGAAATACTACTGAAAAAGAAGACATAGCACTTGCACAACTCGATCAAGAAATTAAAAGTCGAGTTGTGGGAGGTAAAGGTATTTGTATTCTAGTAAAGTCTCACGGTAAAGTCGCTTTCACATTTAAAGATTGTGTCGGCGCGAGAACTTTTAAAGGCACGCCAAAAGCAGACTTTTCTATCATCAATAGTCGCGGTCAAGATGTTGCGTATATTTCACATAAAGATGCCGGCGGCGCGAGGGCATATCAACAATATGTGTCTCTTACTGGTAAAAATCGTGATGGGGTAAATGATCATCCTATTGTTCAAGATTTTCTAAGACAAATTGTAGCGAGACATAGTGAAATTACAGAAAATAGAATGAGATATAAAAGAACCATACCTTTCACAAAAAATGGCATTGAATTAATCAATAGAGCAGTATATGGAGTAGAATTCGGAAAAAGTTTTTCAAAAGAGCATTGCCATTTTATCGGGCAGGGCAAGCCGACGATGATTGAAGCAGATCCTAAAGATAGACCTAAAGACTGTGGCATCGCGTATGAACTAAAATTTAGTGATGATCTATCCGTTTCTGGCGATGTTAGTCACTTCAAGGGACAGGGCTATGAGCCTATCATTCTTGCACGATTCACGAATGACAGAAACTTCTTTGTAGACGGAAATAAATATAATAATGTAAGACTTCTAATCGCACCACGCGTACTATCATCTACAGCGAAGGAAATATGAAAAAATTCACACAATATCTAGAAGAAGAAACTGGCAAAAATCTTCATATGGAACATCTGGAAGATATGGTGTTCAATGAAGGAGTAAAAGGTACCAGAGACGCAATCAATACGCTCCGAAATGTTAGAGATATGCTTGCAGGGCACGCCGAATCACGCGTGAATATCACTACCAAGTGGGATGGCGCTCCCGCAATTTTTGCAGGTGTCGATCCAGAGGATGATAAGTTCTTTGTCGCTAAAAAAGGCATCTTCAATAAAAATCCTCAGACTTTCAAGAGCATTGAAGATATCAATAATGGAGGTCTAGCAGGCGAACTAAAAGATAAGTTTACACTCGCTTTCAATGAGTTTTCAAAATTAGGAATAAAGAGTGGCGTATATCAAGGCGATTTGATGTTCTCTAAAAGTGATTTACAAAAAGAAACCATCGATGGTGAAGACTATCTTACATTCCAGCCCAATACTATCGTTTATGCTGTTCCTATAGCTTCAAGTCTTGCTAAAAAGATTCGTAAAGCAAATATCGGTGTTGTTTGGCACACCACATATGATGGTCCAAGTCTACCTGAAATGAAAGCAAGTTTTGGTAAAGATATCGTAAAGAACTTCAAAGATATTCCTAGTGTGTGGCAAGACGATGCAACATATAAAGACGTTTCTGGAACCGCCACTTTTACCAAATCTGAAACCGATACACTAACTTCATATCTTTCAAACGCAGGTAAACTATTCCGAAGCATCCCGGCTGCCGCAATCGATGATATCGCTGGTAATGAAGAATTTCTTATGAGACTAAAAACTTTCAATAACACTAAAGTTCGTGCGGGTAAAGCTATCACGAATCCAACACAACATGTAAGAGAACTTGTAGTATATATACGCGACTATTACGACAAAGAAGCCGCAAAGCGTAAAACTCCATCTGGCAAGAAGGTTCAGACAGACAAGCAAGCCGCAGTTCTGGCATACTTTGACAAGCACTATAGAAATTTAGTGAAAATCTATCAGATGGTTATCTATCTAGGTACCGCAAAAGGGATGATTGTAGATAAGCTAAATAGCGCTGGGTCTTTGAACACTTTCTTGAGAACACAGAATGGATTTTCTGTCACGAATCAGGAAGGCTATGTTGCGATTGATCGGATTGGTAATGCAGTCAAGTTGGTCGATAGAATGGAATTCTCACGGGCTAACTTTTCTCCAGACGTAATCAAAGGTTGGCAAAAATAAATGCAAACGTTCTTAGAGTTCAAGATGGATATTCCGAAGTCAAAAGAAACTTTGGGTATCACTCGCGACAAAATGCCCCAAATCGCTTCCAAAGATTATGATGAATTTATAAATTATTTGAAAAAAAATGATGTAAAAATGACAAAAAGGAAAGTGCCAGCAAAAAGACTAAAACCTATTCAGAAAGAATTTTCTAAGGGTGGGGTAGAAAAGTTTATGATAAGAAGTATTGGTGGGGGTGTTCCAAAACCATTGATTGCTTCTTCTGACAATTATATTATCGATGGTCATCATAGGTGGTTGGCTACAAAAAATATCGATCCTAATGAGCCTATTGAGATTTATCAAGCAAACATTACAGTACAAGATTTACTTGCACTTACACTAGGATTTTCAAAAGTTACATTCAAAGGAATTTATAAATGAGAAGATTTACACATTTTCTCCAAGAAGAATATGAAGAGTTAGTAGAGAAACTTATTACATTCGGCAATCGAGCATATCCAAAGTTTGGTACTGTTGTTATCATGGCAGGTGGTGCTGGTTCAGGAAAAGGTTTTGTAAAAGATAAATTGGTAGGAGTAGAAGGATTTACATTTGATGTTGATGCTATCAAGACACTTGCACTGAAAGCAGATGGATTGAATGCTAAAGTCAAACAGGAACTCGGAACTGATCTTTCTAAATTGAATTTGAAAAATCCAGATGATGTTGCTACAGTCCATGAAATCATTGGAGACTATTTGAAAATTGATGATAAACGATTAGAGGCGATGTATAGAAGTATCATTTCATCTTCTCCAGATAGAAAACCTAATATGATTTTTGATGTTACTTTGAAAAACTTAGGCAAACTTGATAAACTTACAAGAGCAGTAAAAAAGTTAGGATATGATTCAAACAATATTCATATTGTATGGGTTGTAAACGATATTGAAGTTGCAATTGATCAGAATGCGAAAAGAAGTCGTACGGTTCCAGTTGAAATTCTTGTCAACACTCATAGAGGCGTTAGTCAGACTATGATGGACATTATACAGATGGGTAAAAAGATCAAAACATATTTGGATGGTGATATTGTATTTGCCTTCAACAAAGTTGGAGTTGATAGTGAATTAGTCAAATCAGAAAGAGGTGGATCATACATCAAAGATGCTAACTATTTCTTCGTGAAAAAAGCTGGTAAAGATGTTATGCCGCTTGATATGATTAGTCGTGATATTAGAGCTAAGATTGGAAAATATGTTCCTAAGAATGTAGATTGGACTTGACACTTTTCTAAAAATATAAATACTCTTAGGTAAGGCTCAGGCAAACCCAAGGAGAAAAAATGAAAAAAGCAGTAGTCGCTTTCGGGCGAATGAATCCGATTACAGTTGGACACGAAAAACTTGCAAATAAAATCAAATCTGTAGCAAGTGAAGAGAAGGCAAAGCCTTTTATCTATCTGTCACATTCTCAAGACAGGAAGAAAAATCCCCTTGATTACAATACAAAAATCAGAATTGCGAGCAAAGCATTTGGCAATCTTGTAACCAAATCTTCAGCGCGAAACATCATTGAAGTACTCAAAGAACTTCAAACAAAAGGATTTACAGATATTGTAATCGTCGCGGGCGCAGACCGTATTTCAGAATTCAAAAATTTAGTCACAAAATATAACGGCAAAGAATATAACTTTGATTCCATCGACGTGGTGAGCGCAGGTGAACGCGATCCCGACGCCGAAGGAGTCGAAGGTATGTCCGCTTCCAAACTACGTGATCTTGCGAAAAAAGGAGACTATGATACCTTCAAGCAAGGAATGCCTAAAAAACTTAGTAATTCTGATATCAAGTCAGTATATGACACTATCAGAAAAGGTTCTGGTATAAATGAAGAAATCGAAGATGAAGACGATTATGATCTAACAGATGATGATATTGAAGAACTTATTCGTTCACTAGAATCACTAGAAGATGAAGATTGGGATGATATTCTTGGTGATGATGAAGACGATGATGATGAAGACGATGATGATGAAGATGATGAAGACGATGATGCTGAAGAAGAAGATGAAGACGATGATGATGAAGAAGATGAAGACGATTTAGAAGAAGCGCCACTTTCAATAGCTCAAAGAATGAGAAGAGGTCGTATTGCAAGAAGATATGCAAAACGCACCCAACGCAAAAGAGAAATAAAACTTCGCCGTCGTGCTAGTAAAGACGATTTATCTAAACGCGCAAGAAGAGGAGCTATCAAACTTCTCAAAAAGAGAGTTGCTGGTAAAAAAGGCGAAAAATATCAATCCCTTTCACCTTCACAAAAGATTTCTGTAGATCGTGCTGTTGCTAAAAGAATGAGTCAGGTCGACAGAATCGCTAGAAGACTTCTTCCACAAGTGAAAAGAAAAGAATCAGAAAGACTTCAAAGAAGAAATAGAAGAACTAATGAAGCTTTTGAACTAGTCGAAAAAGTTACTATGCAGCAAATCAAGGACCTTGAAAAGTTTGGTGACAGACTGCTATCAAAATTTGACATTGATGTTGAATTTTCAAAACACTTTGCTGATAGAATGAATGATCCTCGGAATAATCCTGATATCAGTGTGGCAGAAATTCAAGCTTTATTCAAAAAAATTGCGAGAAACAAAGCAAGAAATATCATCAAACACAAAGACAGTGAAGTTGTTTTGAAAGATATGCAGAGAGATTTAAATCTTCCTGTAGCAATCAAAACAGACGGAAAAGACGTGGATGTAGTCCATAAAACTATCATGCGTAAAAAGAACTTTACTACACCAAACCCTGTAGTAAAATATGAAAGTGTCGATCAATCTTTTGAAACTTTCTTAGAATCTTCAGATAAGAATCAAAAAGCTATTGAAGAGAAAGCAGAAAGATTTGGTTATCCAACAGAAGTATTACAAGAGGTATACAATCGCGGTATCAAATCTTTTGAACATTCTGGAAAAACTCACTTGGATGAAAATCAGTGGGCATGGGCGCGCGTGAATAGTTTCATTGCAGGTGGAGCAGCCGCTAAAAAAGATGCTGATCTTATCGAAGCTGAAGACCCTGATATTGGCCATCGCGCAGGTTCTCAACCAAAAAAATACTATAAAGGATTAGAGAAATTCACCAAAGTTGCAAGAGACCAGCACTTTAAAAAAGGTGCTAAAATGGATGATGACAATCCTTCTGCATATGAACCTGCTCCTGGAGACAAAGAGGCGAAAACAAAACCATCAAAACATACTAAAAAATTTAAACAAATGTTTGGTGAGGAAGCAAAAGGAAAACAATTTGTTTATGATAATAACGTTACTAAAAACTTTGAAGTTTGCCCAAGTGCCCTTGAAACATTTATGAAAAATGAAAAAGATGGAATTGAAGATAAAGCATCTTTCAATGCGGCTGTAATTGCTGTAGATAAGTATCTTGGATTTGAAAAGTCTACTCTCGAAAAGAATAGTGCTACAGAACAAGATTTAGAAAAAATGAAAGATTTAGTGGATGATGCGAAAGAAAAAATTCAAAATGCAAACTTAAAGGGCCATGACTATCATCAAATTCATATTGATGCTGTAAAGAGACATATCAAAGATGTGAATGAAGTTTTTGAAGAATTTATGGGTCTTGAAGAAAGTCAAATTGAAGCATTAAAGAATAAAGCTGAAAAGTCTGGAGTTTCATATTCAATTCTCAAAAAAGTTTATGACCGTGGAATTGCAGCATGGAGAACCGGGCATAGACCAGGAACAACCCCACAACAATGGGCATTAGCTCGCGTCAATTCATTTTTGACTGGTGGAACAACTCAAAAGACTACTGATAAAGATTTGTGGGCGAAAGCTAAAACACAAAAAGAATCTGTTTATTCTCCGATGGAACTCGCACTTCTGGAAGGCGGGCATGAAATGGAAGAAAAAGTCTGCTGGGATGGTTATAAGCAAGTCGGAATGAAAAAGAATGCTGCTGGCAAAGATGTGCCAAACTGCGTACCAGAAAGCGTACAAACAGTTGATGAATCTGCATTATCAGCATTGAGATTTGCAACTGCTGCTCATAAAGGTCAGAAAAGAAAGAGCGGCGGTGACTACATCAGTCATCCTAAAGAGGTTGCTAGAATTGTCAAGCAGTATAAAAATTCTCATAATCTTGACGCATTGATTCAAGCTGCTTATCTACACGATACGATTGAGGATACAGACACCACTTACAAGGACTTGGTGAAGCAGTTTGGTGGTTTGGTCGCTGGTATGGTCAAGGATCTCACAAGCGATAAAGATGCTATCGAGGCAATGGGTAAGGGTGAATACATCGCTAACAAGATGGCTAAGATGTCAAGTTGGTCTTTGGTTATCAAACTCGCTGACAGACTTGCAAATGTGGGTGATATTGATGACCGCCCTGCTGAGTTTCAGAAGAAATACGCAAATCAAACGAAACTTGCTATAGACACTCTCAAGAAAGATCGGTATCTTTCCAAAACGCATAAGAAAATTATATCAGCGATTGAAGATAAAATCAAAGAGTATGTTACAGAAAGCGTTCCTGAAGAAGGCGGTGCAGGTGAAGAAGGTACCGACAAACTTCGAAAGAGATATATTAAAGATACTCCGGGACAAAAAGTAACCTAAAATGTTTTCGTTTGGTGTTGAAAATATAACAAAAAGTATTGGAGTAGTTACTGCTACGTTTGCTCTTATAGGTGGCGGATACACACTGTGGGATAAATTTGAAAGCAAGGACATACTTACTTGGGCACCCGAATATTTTTCAGTATCAGACGGACCAAGAGATGGAACATTTGATGTTATTGTTGCTCGTGAAAAGCATAGAGACGATTGTAGTGTTGAAGACTTTACACTAGAGGTCAAAGACAGCAAGTACATGATACACACAGCATCGCCTAGCGTAAGCAAGTTCTCAGGACCTGCAAGCGATAAGATTGATAAGTTTGGTTTCTCGTTTACTATTGACATAGAACACCAGCATACGATTTCACTTGGCACTGCTACACTGTTAGCAAGTATTGATTATATGTGTCCAGAAGGACCAGTTGTTGTAAGTTATCCGGATCACAAAAATTTAAGGTTTGAAATAATAAAGGAATAGACAAATGAATGCCGCAAGACTAAAAGATATTCGCAGAAAGATTCGTCAAACAAGACCTACAAATGAAGAAGTTTGTTGCGAGGAATGCGCTAATGAGTTGAATGAAACTGTTTATGAGATTTCGGAAGCGGAATATCAGGACAAGAATGTTACTTTGAATAAGCCTTTCAGAGCTAATGACGGTATACACGATAACTGTGTATACGTCAAAAATGATAAAGGTAATGTGGTAAAAGTCTGTTACGGTGATGCTTCCATGAAAAACCGTAGCGATAATCCAAAAGCACGAAAAAGCTTTAGAGCAAGACATAATTGCGATAATCCCGGACCAAAATGGAAAGCGCGGTACTGGGCCTGCAAAAATTGGTAAGAACATAAATAGTAAACAAAGAGATATTTGGAGAATAAAAATGTACTCAAAGAAAGATTTTGGTTTTAGCGCAGATTTTCTAAAAACTGTCGCTTCAGTTATGAGTAAAAATAGAAACATGACAGTATCAGAGATTCAAGAAAAACTGGATTCTGGTGTTTGGTCCGCAGATACTCCTATTCTAGAAGGCAAAGAGGCGCTTATTTATGATAGGCAACTAAATCGTCGCATTTCAGTAAATGTTATTTCTGAAGCCATGGACCCCGTCAACAAAAAAGCTTTGAAGAAAGATTTTGATGATCGTGAAGACAAGGATATTGATAACGACGGAGACACTGACGATTCCGACGAGTATCTCCACAAGCGCCGTAAAGCAATTTCTAAGGCAATGAAGGACGAGGCTATGAAGCCTTATGTTTCTTCCGATAAAGATGGCGCACATGTGATGAATTCTAAAGGTAAAGCAGTAAAGACTTTTAAAGATATGAAGTCTGCTAATGCTTATCTAGACAAGAATTTCAAATCACTAAGCGAAGATGAAGCCCTTGAAGAAGGTAAAAAGGGCTACAAAAAGGAGTCTGACGATTCTTCAAATGACGAAAAAATGACCGACGCTCAAAAGAATGACATGGATGGTGACGGTGATAAAGACAAGAAGAACGAGAAAAAGAAAAATCGTGAAAAAGTAGATTCCATCGATACTGATCCAGAAATGAGTGATACTATGGTTCAGGAAAGGGCTGGGGAAAAGCTTGCTTCATATGAAAGAGAGAAGCTTGATGATTTGAAAAAGAAGCATGAAGGTGGTAAAATGCATCGTGCTTTGAGACGCCAATATGGTGATAAAGGTGATGAAATTTTTTATGGTAAGTTGACTAAAATGGCTAAAGGTGAGTATGATGGTTCACAAAGCAAGAGCGAAGAATTTCAATTGACCTCAGAAGATTTGAATACACTGGACGAACTTCAGAGACTCGGGCAACAGTTTGATGAAGCCCGTGGGCGCCCACCTAAGGGTGATGATGCCGACGATGCTGGTTCAAAGAACTTTGTTATGCAAATGAGAAAGTCTGTTTCTCTCCGTGGGCAAAACACTGTCACTTTCGATGATGGTTCAAAAATGAAAGTCGATCAAAGAAAGGCACAAACTTTTCTCAATCGTTTCATGGATCTAAAAAAGCCAGCAGAAAAAGAAATGCTTATGAAGAGTGCATCTAAGTCACCTAAGCATTTCGATATGGCACTTCAAGGTAAAGTAGCAAAAGACTCTAAGCCTTCAATGCTTCCACCTCTAAAGTCGGAGAAATAATATTATGAGAATGTCAAAAGCACTTCAAATGGTATGTGAAAATGTACAAGAAATGAAAAAAGATAAAACAGGCAACCCTATGACAATGAAAGATGCGGAGAAAGAAGCTGTAAAGAAAGCAGTTTCTAAAATCAAATCAACAGGAATGTCATATAGCGATTGGGAAAAAACAACCACTTTTGGTCCAAAACTAAAACAGGCGGTCAAAACACAAGTTGAAGAACTAGACCTTGACGAAGAATGGATTGATGTTGAGGAAGCTGTAAATATGTTGGAAGAAGGCAAATCGTCAACGGGTTATGAACTTTATCACAAAGACTTTTCTTCTGCTATGCAACATGCTTATGATTTTGCT
>Ga0208019_1001957_pt1 | contig 10647 bp, 11 predicted proteins | sample CB_VirMetaG_5_FD_184540 | JGI IMG/M metagenome (GOLD analysis project Ga0208019, IMG submission 184540) | Freshwater to marine saline gradient viral communities from Chesapeake Bay - CB_1508_1D Viral MetaG (SPAdes) (version 4) | ecosystem: Environmental > Aquatic > Marine > Coastal | place: USA... | reverse complement strand
GTAAATAATCAGTTAGATAATATTATGAACCGGTGGAATAGTGCACCTATTAATTGGAATAACCCGTGGGCGCGTGCTCAGTTTTCATCCCGTATGATGAACAGGAACTTAAATGCGTTGAAAGCAGGTAATCCGATTTCAGCCAGAACGGGTATGCCTACTAATCCTAATAAACCTGTGGCATTAGGCAGTGCTCATCCGTACGCGAGGTAAGTAATAGCATGGCAATAGCTAATCAGAATAATGTCGTTCAATTGGACTTACCTGAAGTTCCAATTGATGACGACATGCAGACATTGCTTCCGGAAGATCTGGAAGCGATGGTTGCGGAAGCAGGTACGGAGGATATCCTTACCGAGGAAGAGGCAGAGATTTTGCACGGGTCTAATACTTCAAGTGAAGTTAATAAGGCCCATTATGCAAACCTTGCTGCTGAGATGGACAAAAAGGAATTGGACAAAATCGCTCAGGATCTGATCGAGTTAGTTGAGCAGGATGATAACTCCCGCGCAGACTGGAACAAACGAGTCGAAAAGGGTATTAAAATTCTCGGTGTTGCCGGGAAGAACCCTGCGGGAGCTGATTTCGACGGTTCATCTGATGTGGTTCATCCTATATTGATGGAATCTGTAACTCAGTTTCAAGCAAGGGCCATTCAGGAAATGTGGCCAAGTGGTGGACCAGTAAGTACCCAGGTGTTAGGGCAGCAGACTCCAGAACGGATGGAACAGGCCGAACGTGTAGCAGATTATATGAATTATCTGTATACCGTTGGTATGCCGGAAGCGTTTACCGAAGAGGATAATATGCTTTTGCGTTTACCGATTTCAGGATCGTGTTTCAAAAAGATGTATTACGATACATTGAAGGATAGACTCACCAGTACATTTGTTGAGCCGGCTGATTTTATTGTTAGCTACCCGACTACTGATTTGAAGACATCTCCTAGATTTACGCATCGGATTCGTGAATATCAGTCCGATGTTAAAAAGAAGGAATCGACAGGGTATTACGTCGAAACTGACCCGGTTGATGTTAACAATGAGGATACAGATAAGCCTATTGTTATTGACGCGATTGATGATACTGAGGGTAAGGATCGTGTGACTTATGATGAGTCAGAAGATCGCGCTACTATGTATGAGGTTTATTGTGATTATGCTTTGAATGTTCCGGGTAATGACCAGGGAGGCAAAATCCTTGAGCCGTACATTATTACTATTGATAGGGATCAGCAGCGTGTCAAACGTATACAAAGAAATTGGAAACCTGATGACTCCCTCAAGTCTAAGCGTCTTTACTTTACTCACTATAAGTTTACTCCTGGCCTTGGGTTTTATGGTTATGGATTTCTACATCTCATCGGAGATCTCGCAGTCGCGGCAACAGGCGCTTTACGGTCCTTGCTTGATGCTGCAGGATTCGCGAATTTACAAGGTGGATTTAAAGCCCGTGACTCCAGAATAAATGGAGATGAGAAACCGATTGGGATGGGTGAATGGCGGGAAGTTGATTCGACTGCCGAAGAATTGAATAAAGCGTTTTTCCCTATTCCTTATAAGGAACCGTCTGCTACGTTATTTAATTTACTGGGTTATCTCGATGAGAAAGCATCTGAGATGGCCGGTATTACAGAGATGACTACCGGCGAGACGAATTCTAAGAATGCTCCGGTAGGTACCACTGCTATGTTGTTAGAGCAGGGTACCAAGGTATTTACATCTATACACAAGCGACTTCATGAAGCACATAAACTTGAATTCAAGATTATGGCTGAGTTGATTGAAGAATACATGCCAGATGATGGATATCCTTATTTGCTCGGGTCAAAAGAAGGTACCCTACTCCCCTCAGATTTTGATGATCGGATTGATGTTATTCCGGTATCAGATCCGAATGTAGCTAGTACGGCCCAGCGAGTTGCTAAAGCACAATCAGTCCTAGAGCTTAAGGGACAATTCCCTGATCTCATTAATGCCCGTGAAGCTGTGAAGCGTATGCTTCAGGCCATACAGGTTCCGGACATTGATGGATTGATTGGATCTGAAGAAGATATGATAGCCCAAATGCAGGAGGAAGCTGCTAAGGCAGAGGAGCAACGTCAATTAGACATGCGCCGACAGGAGTTAGAGCTTGATAAGATGGAAGCTGAGACTGAACGCTTACGTTCAGAAGCAGTTCAGCGAAATCTTGAGTCGATGACTACTGCTTTAGAAAGTGCTGCAGCTATTGGGTCAAATATTCAGTTGGTTCCATTGGCTGATGCGTTGCTTAAAGCGGCCGGCTTTGATGATTTGAGTTTAGCAGGACAGGACATAGATTTGCTAAGCCAACAGATACCTGAAGATATTCCTCCAGCTCCAGCTATACCTGGTGAACAATATGACGAATTCCCAGTTCCGGATGAAATGAAGGACATGGAAGATGGACTATTGCCCCCGGAAGAGGAATCCAACCCGCCTGAAATTGAATTAGGTATTGAAGGTGGTATGGATATGGAGCAACGTAATTTTACAACTACGGGTATGGGATCAGAATCTGGAGTGTGATACACTCATAACTTCCCCTGGATAGGCTTAGCGGCCGAACATTGTGGCATCGACAATTGCCGGGGGATTATTTATATTTTCGATGCACAGGACGGAGATGACGCCTGCTATGACACAATCAGCACTTACCGAAGAATATCTACATAAGTTAGATGAAGAACAAGAGATTCTAACTAATTATCTTGTAGCCGGAAAATGTAAGACATTTGACGAATACAGGAATTTCGTTGGTCAAATCAAAGGTATAGAACTTAGCAGGCGGCGTCTCCACGACACAATTAGAATGTATATGTCAGCGGAGAATATCGATGCCTAAAGAGTTTTCATTTGATGGTGATCAGTTAGATCCTAATCAAATCCCCAGACCTGCCACTTGGAAAATTGTTATTGCACCTATTAAGGTGGAAGATACTACCGACGGTGGGATTATCCTTACCCATGAAACTCAGAACCTACAGGAATCTGTTAGATTCGTAGGTCGAGTATTGGCTATGGGTCCGTTATGTTTCAAGCAGGATAGATTCAAACCTCACCCCGATGCACCACCAATTCCTACATGTAAGGTAGGTGATGTAATTATTACCGGTCAATATTCTGGGATTAAGGTTCCTTGTAAAATCCAGGGGCAAGAGCCGTTTGATCTCCGTATTGTTAACGATGATGAGATTGTCGGAATTATCGAAGATTTGTCAGTATTAAATGTATAGGAGCTAATCTATGGCTATAAATAATAAAGGTGAACAGGAACTTCCAGATGATTTTGATATGGATTTTCTAGATGATAAAAGTGCTTTGTTTGAGGAGGAAGAAGATGACTTCGAAGATGAAACCGGAACTGGAACCGAGTCTGAAGAAAAGGATGAGGGAGGGGATGGAGAAGGAGATGCAGAGACTCCTCTGGAAACAGAAGGGAGTGATGAAAAAGCAGCTAGTGGCGTATCAGAAGCAAGCGATGAAAGCGATGAGCCGAGCACTGAGGGAGAAACTACTGACCAACAGGGTGAGGAACAACCGGAAGCCAAGTCCGATGACCGCGAAGAATACAGTAAGAATGTGCAGAAACGGATTAATCGCGAGGTACGTAAGCGCGGCGATTTAGAACGTAAAAACGAAGAACTACAGCGCCGGCTTGATGCTATCGAAGGCAAGATGGAAGTTAACGATACTTCTAACCAAGCTGCTATTTTGTCTAATCGTATTCGAAACGCAACCGCTATCAAGAACAAGTATCTTGAAGACGGTGAGTATGCTAAAGCTTCGCAGGTCGATTCTGACATTATGGATATGAAAATAATGCAGCGCGACTTGGCTAAGCGTAAACAGCAGGCTGAAGACTTTGTTGCAAATCCTGATGACTATCGTGATCCTACCCAGGAACAGAGTCAACCAGAGATTCCTCAGATTCAGAAAGATTGGATTACCGGTAATAGACGTTTCCAAACTGACCCCGGTTATCAGGCGTATGTTAATGAAACGTACGATACTCTGTTAGATGAAGGATATGATCCTGAGCATAAGTCTCTTTACCAGGAATTGGACCGTCGTATCGGTAGAGTTCAGGCTAAGCCTGATACAAGTCAAGGTCAGGTCAAGAAGCGTCCGGAAGCTGCTCCTCCTCCTAATGCTGGAAAACAGACTACGGAGAAAAAGAATTCCAACAAGCTAACTGGGCAAGATATTTCTCAGATGAAACAGTGGGGATTAGATCCATCCGATCCTAAAGTTAGGAAGGAATGGTTACGCAACCGTAGTGCTAGCGCGGCTTAAACTTGACACAATTTTTGTAAAGGATATAATTATGAGTATTGAAAATGCTTCACGAGAGCAAAATTCTCGTGCCGCTGAAGAATTTCATCCAGAAGACGAAGAATTTTCTCCAGCTTTACTAAACACCAAGCACATGCCTCCACGCGAAGGAATGGAGCAACGGTGGATTAGAACAACCATTCAAGGTGAGGATGATCAGTCAAATGTATTCCGAGCAGTGAACCAAGGGTGGAAACCCCGGAAAGCTGATACGGTAACATTGGGTCAATTCGTTCCCACTATTAATTATCAAGGTGCGAATATCATCGGTATTCGAGGTATGATCCTGATGGAACGTCCGGTTGAAATGGGCGAGAAACAACGGGCATACTACGACAGGCAAGCAGATACCCAAATCGCTGCTGTCGAACAGAATATGCACAAGGTTCATGAGAAAGGATCTGGTCTCACCAGACCGGAATTTACTGAACGTAAGTCTAGTGTAAGCCGAGGAAAAATTGCCCCAGTTGCCCCAGACTAACGTTTTATTATTTATTTGTTAAAGGTGACTTAAAATGGCAAACGGTTTTAAAGCTCGTCGTCATGTCGGTGGTGGTTGCATGAGATTAGAGGGTCGTTCAATCGACACTACTTACGCTACTTCTATCTGGAATGGTGACATGGTGTCTCTGAACGGAGACAATGTGGAACAGGCTGCTACTAATACAACTATGGTTGGTACTTTCCTTGGTTGTAAATATGTAGAAGCTGACGGAACGGTTAAATTCTCTCCTTACTGGCCAGGTGTCAGTGATGGTAAGACTGAAATCGAAGCAATTACCATCGAAGACCCAGATGTATTGTATGTCGTAACTGACAGTACTGGTGCATTGGCAGTCGGTGATAACTGCGACTTACTGGATAACGGTAGTGAAGACCCAACTATTGGCGCTTCTAAAATGACTGTTACCACTTCTACTAACGCTGACTTTGTTGTTAAGCATATCGTTGATGCTGATAATGACTTAGTAGCTGTGGCAATTGTTTAAGGAGTTAAATAATGGGTACTATGACTAGAGCGCAGTTTGCCAAATTACTGCAGGATGGCTTGAATACAGTTTTCGGATTGGATTATAAGCAATATCCAGAAGAATGGCGCCATTGTTTCGATGTTGAATCTTCCAAGAAAGCTTTCGAAGAAGATCAGTTAGTAACTGGTTTTGGGGAAGCGGCTGTTAAAACTGAAGGTTCCGGTGTTGTGTATGATGAAGCCCAACAAGGTTGGACTGCGCGTTACGTGCATGAAACTATCGCCTTAGCTTTCCAGATTACTCAGGAAGCTATCGAAGATAATCTGTATATGTCTATGGGTTCCAAGTATGCTAAAGCGTTATCTCGCTCAATGCAGCATACCAAAGAAATCAAAGGCGCAGATATTTTCAATCGTGCTTTCGATACCAATTATAAAGGTGGTGACGGTCAACCTCTGTTGTCTGCTTCGCATCCATTAGTTGGTGGCGGTACTTATTCTAACTTGTTAGCTACTCCTGCTGACTTGTCTGAAACTGCCCTGGAAGATATCCTGATTCAAATGCGTAAAGCAGTTGATGACCGAGGTATTCCTTTAGCACTGAAAGCCAAGTCTTTAATTATTCCACCTGATTTGGAATATGTTGCTCATCGTATATTACGCTCTACCCTTCGTCCGGGTACTGCTGATAACGATGCCAACGCAATTAAAGATAAAGGTATTTTCGGTTCCGATCCTAAAGTCGTTACTCGTTTGACTAATGCATCTGCTTGGTTCATCAAGACCGATTGTATGGACGGATTGAAGCATATCAAACGTAAAGGTTTGAGCCGTAAAATGGATACCGATTTCGATAGTGGTAACTATCGCTATATGACTCGTGAACGTTACAGCTTCGGTTGGACCGATCCACGTACTCTGTACGGTAGCTAATAAGAATCTCTACTACCTTAGAGACCGAGAAGCCGATGTAGCTTTTAGTTGCATCGGCTTTTTTGTGTGTTATTATAAATATATACCGCTAGGTCTTATGTTAATTAATGAAGTAGCCAGTTCAACGTTAGTTGCGCTGGCTTTTTTATGCGACTATAATTGATGTTACATTAACGTGTTAAACGATTATTCTGGAGAATAAATAATGGGAACTACTACATATTCTGGTCCTTTGCGTGCTGGCCCTAAAGGTGTAACTGCAGGTACAGTAAAATTAGTTACTCTAATCGCATTTGACCCAACCCAAGCCTCTGCTGCCTCTGGGTTTGTCCTTCCTAAAGGTTCTATGATTCTTGGTGTTACGTCTCTCGGGGGTGCTACTGGTGGAACGAATCCAACGGTTGATGTCGGTATTTCAGGCGCAACCGATTCAATTTCTAACGAAGTGGACGCTGATACTGCCGGTGGTACTGGTACTCTTGGTGCCAATGCTCTTGTTGAGCTTGCCGCTGATACTCCTATTTGGGTGGGCGTTGGTGATTCTCCTGCTACTGGAGGAACTACTACAGTAGCTATTGAGTATATCCAAGTTGATTCAAAACTGGGAGTAAATAACTAATGGCGACATTGAATGTTAAAGGCGTTCAAGCTGTTGGTTTCCCGGTAAACACTACCGTTACTGCACCTGATGGCAATACCTATGTGGCTATTGCCAATCAGTGGTATGGCGTTCCTTATAACCAGGGTGACAATATGACTGTTAGCCCTGCTGGAACTGCTATGTGTATGCTGACTGGTAAACATCTTACCAGATCATCCGGTCAACTTTTACAGGTTATGACAGTAGACGCAGTACGTACTTCTGTTTAATCGAGGGGTACTCCATGTCAACTGGGCAACAGCTTATAGATATAATGCGTGAGGATTATTTGTCCGACACGTTTGATGGTATCGATACGGCTACTCCTGCAGAAATTGCAGAGAATGCCTTATGGACAGATACCCAATTATTACGATATTTAACCGAGGCTCAAGAAGAGGTATGCTTGCGAACCAGAGCGTTTGCGAGTGATACCATGACCATTGCTTTAGCCGATGCTACACAGAGCTATACAATCGACCCAAAGATAATTCAGCTTCATCGTTTGTATTTCAATAAAAAAGAATACGAGCATACTTCTCGTACGATGATGGATGTTAACGCTCCCCAGTGGAAAGAAAGTCCTGAATCTGGTCTTAGAGATAACGAAGTATTTTTCTTTATCCGTGGTCGTAAGTTAACTCTTTCTCGTGTTCCGGATACAGTAGATATTGGCATTGCACCTACTCTAGAACTAGAAGTTTACAGATTACCGATTAACGAGGTGACAGTGGGAGCTGAACTTGAGATCCCAACGCAGATGCATAAAAATGTTATTTGGTATGCACTGCACCTGGCTTATCTCAAACACGATGCAGATACATATGATCCTAAGCGGTCAGATCAGTATTTACTCAAGTTTGAAAGAGCATTCGGTCCCAAGGTTGATCATCGTACATTAATGCATCAACTAGAAACGCCAAGGCGAAACGGTAGATTATCTCCAGCTTCGTATACCAAAAGTATGCGTAAAGATACGGGAACGGATGCTGACTGGGATGAAACTTGGTAGGAGCATATAATGCAGTTAAATTTAGGAATTACTATAGGGGTATCAGGATCGGGAAGCGTTCCTCCACCAGTGGTTGATACTTATTATTTTTTCGATATACCAGGGGATGAACCACCAGGGTATATGGCGTGGGAAGACACAGAGGGATAATTTATGACCTTACTCGCAAACAGAATTAAAGAAACAGGCTCCGGAGGTTTAGGTGCGATTACCCTATCCGGAGCCGTGTCTACTTTCAGAGCTTTTCCTGATGGAACTCAGAATTACACAATACTAGCTTCTACCGGTGAATGGGAAGTCGGTGAAGGTATTGTCTCGGGTGGTGCATTAACCAGATCTACTATCTATGAAAATCATTTAGGTACTCAGGCAGCCGTAGACTTTACAGCTAAGTCTATACAAATAGCATCAACTGTTACCATACAAGAATTTGCCCAGTTTGTATCAGCTTCTAAGTTTGGGGAATATACCCCTTTTTGGAATGGTATGACAGATTCCAGCTTGGATATTACTATTACTTCTAACGGTACAGTTGTTACATTAGCTGTTGAAAAAGCCGGTGGCGGTGATTTTAAAGTTTTGCTGAATAATATTGAATATACTGTTGATGCTACTCCGGCACAGACTATTGCCTTAACTGCTGGTAGTGATACTAGTCCTACTGAAAATTATGTTTGGTACCAAGACAACGCTGGTACCCCAACACTTACTGTCGGTACATCCGGATGGCCAGGTCTTCAGCATGCCAAGATAGCAACTATTGTTGTTCAAAGTGCTGCTGATGTACAGACTGATGGCGTATATAAAATGCACGCTTGGTCTGACCATAATGCCAATCATATACAGCATATTAATTTCTGGATTCGTAGTCAACCAGCTACATGGTTATCAGGAGTAGGTTTAACGCTTACTCAAGATACTGGACCTAACCCAGACAGTATTACTGTGGCAACTGCGGCAGGTCAAATGTTGCAGTTACATGAGCATGCTGTACCTGCGTTTGATACTGCAGTATCAGATAATATCCATGTGGTTAACGATTTCACTACTCCTTATACTGAGGTTACAAATCTAAACCAAATCCTTACGGATGCAGTAGGTAATTCCTTACAGTCTAATAACATACGTTTTAGTTTTGTACTATGGGCTGTAGCTTCTGAAGATCCTGGGGATAGTAAATTATTCTTGAATGTACCAAATGGCGTATATACTAATGACTCCGATGCTATCGCTGATGTAGACAAACAAACTGTTTATAGTATTCCTACTATATATCGCGGTTCTGCATTCTTAATCGCTCGATTGACTTACCGGTATAATTCTACCGGTGGGTCTTATACGCTTATCGATAACACAGATTTAAGGGGAGTAACCCCTGGCGTTGCAGGCGGTGCCGCAGGTTCTGGTTCAACGACTTTTGTCGATAATACTTTTACGGTTGAAAACGTATTAGATACCACTAAAAAGATTGCTATGGATGCAGGTAGTATTACGGCTGGAAACACTCGTACTATTACTATGGCAGACCAGGATATTAACCTAACTCCGGGTATTGATTTCGCTAAGGTCAATACTTTTTACACGGACCAACAGGCGTTTCGTGGGAACATTCCACACGATGTTTATAACTGGGCTTCTCCTACCGTAACTAATGTAAAAGCACATTCGTTTACTCATGTAGAGGAAACTGGGCATACGATTACGCTGACCCCGTCTAATCATGTTATTTTAACGGAAGGTGCTAATACTACCGATATTATCGGTATTGACGTAGACCCTGGTAATCCAGATGCCTTTACGGAAACTAAGTATACGCTTTCCGGCGTAGCTGGAAATACTGTTATCAGTGCGCGTGATTCGGTACATGGTATTCGTATTAATGACGAACACTTTGCTGTATTGCACGGTGATAATGGTTATTTAGCACCTTACGCTTTTAACTATATTGCTATCTACAGACGCCAACCAAATACTGCTCCTGTATTGGCAGCTAGTATTGCTTTACCGTCTGAGCATTTATCTACTGGTATGCAGCAGCTTGTGGATTACAACAGTATTCCATTGTTGGTCGGTGAATCAGCTACCGGTAGCCGTGGTGATTTATCGATTACTTCGCTTTATTTCAATGGCGTTGATACCGTCGATACGTTATACGAAAATCGTATCCATAATTTCTCGACTCGTTTACTTCCGGCTTCGAAAGCTGAGCGATATCCGCCTCAGTTGTTTTTCCCTGCCGGTGAGTTTTTAGTATTCGTTGGTGATTTAGTAGGTTCTGCTTCTACGTCCCAAACTGCTACCATGACCTGGGTTAATCCTTTTGAAGCCTCAAATACATCATCTGATTACTCTTCTAGACAGCAATTAGTCTATGACGCTGGTGCTGGCAAAGCGATTAACATGAAGATGAACTGGGTCCGGATGGGCGACGGTCTTCATGTCGTTGTTTCATTAGGTACCTACACAGTAGCTGGTGCGGTGATCGGTGATTTCATCATGGCTTCCATGAAATATACCGCCGATGGTGTTACCTTAGTACAGGCTTATGATGTTGCTACTCCAACTGCTACCCTTCAATATGATGCTGGTAATAGCCATGTACTGAATGTAGAAGGTGATACTCTTATCACTATGAACGAGACTTGGTTGCCTGGTGATATTTGGAACGAACGTTTAGATATTGTCACTATGGCTACGGACGGTACGCTTTCCAGTACAGTTGCTCAGGACCAAGGAC
>Ga0208019_1001953_pt1 | contig 10657 bp, 21 predicted proteins | sample CB_VirMetaG_5_FD_184540 | JGI IMG/M metagenome (GOLD analysis project Ga0208019, IMG submission 184540) | Freshwater to marine saline gradient viral communities from Chesapeake Bay - CB_1508_1D Viral MetaG (SPAdes) (version 4) | ecosystem: Environmental > Aquatic > Marine > Coastal | place: USA... | reverse complement strand
TTTAAAATCTAGTGATTTGCCTAGTCCAATATCTTCTAACAAATGGGTAGCTGAACAAGTTAAGAAAAGAAAAAATTGGATATCATTAAACACAAATAAAAAGGATAAAGAAGATGCCTAACTATGCATTGCTATCACAAGACAGCACCAAGATAAACAAAAGTAATACTATTCAAGACGAATACTTTAGTAGAATACTTTACCTTGCACCTGATGATTTAGCTGATGGTAAACGAACAGTCTGTCCATATGCTAAGATTGCTAAGTGTAATGAAGCATGTCTTAACTCAGCAGGTATGGGAGTATTCTCTAATGTACAACAGGCTAGAGTCAGAAAAACCTTATTGTTTCTCAATGACCAAACAGAGTTTATGAATTTACTTATAAAAGATATTCGTAAATTTCTCAAGGAATGTGAAAAGCTAGGTAAAAAACCTGCACTACGCTTGAATGGCACTAGCGATATTCAATGGGAAAATATTCCTACCAAAAATAATCATTTTGGTATTTCAAAGATGTATCTATTGCAAAGATATGCAAAATACTTTGAAGGATACGGACATCCTGAATGGAAACCATGTAAAGAGATTGTAGATTTAGGTTGGCAAGAAGCAAATAATATATTTGAGTTGTTTCCACAGATACAATTCTATGATTACACTAAGATACCTACTAGAAAAGTATCTCATATAGCTAACTACCATTTGACATGGAGTTATAGTCAAGCCAATGACAAGTATGCTACTCTGTTTGAGAAAGTTCCATACAACAAAGCTGTAGTATTCTTTGATGCTTTACCTAGTATGTTCAAAGGTCTTAAGGTTATTGATGGCGACAAGCACGACATGAGATTTCTTGACAAGACCAACAGCGTAGTAGGTTTACTAGCTAAAGGTAAAGCCAAGCAAGATGACACAGGCTTTGTTATCAAAGCATTACAGGTAGCATAAGGAGAACAAATGACAATATTAATACATAAAACAGAAGCATCAAGACTAGCCCATGAGGTTAGTAAGTTTGATATCCAAGAGCTATGGGAGTTTGTGGATACACTTAAAAAACTTGAGGATATTACAGATGCCACAGGTCAAGGCAACTATAATTTTTCAGGAATAAAACAACGAATTGCATTTAACGAATACAAGGAGAACGAATATGAAAAAGTATAAAGTTATTTTTGACGAAGTGCGAAGCTACGAACATATCGTAGAAGCAAACAGCGAGGAAGAAGCTAGAGAGATAGCAGAAAACTCTTGTGATGACGAGCCACACTATACAGAATGGCAACACTATTCAATAGAGGTGATAGAAAATGGCGAAAGTTAAATTAGATATTGTGTGGACTTTTTGGAGTGAAGTAGAGATTGATAATGTAGAGAATATAGAACAGGCTAAAGAGATTTTCTATGCTGATATGCCTAAGTATATGCGAAAGCGTAAAAGAAACTATGACGAGATAGAAGTATATAACTATGAATATGTAGAGGAGAACGAAGATGAAAGCAATACTAATAAACCCATTTAACCAAACCATTACTGAAATAAAATACTCAGGAAACTTTAAGGAAATCTACAAGTTAATAGACTGTAGCACTTTTGACTGTATAAATATTGATGATGATAATACTTTATTTGTTGATGATGAAGGACTGCTTCAACAAAATAGATATTTTCATTGGAAAGACTACACAAATTTAGCAGGTAAAGCCCTAATTATTGGAGTTGATTATCAAACGGGTGAAGATTGTGATACCTCTTGGTCTTTACAAGAGGTCGAGAATATGGTAGAATGGTTGCCTGAAGGACACGAAGAAGAGCCAATGATGGAGTTTATAACATGGAATTAATACTAATAGTTGTAGGATTTGTTTTAATCATAGCATGTACAGGATTGTATATGTATCTTGTAGATAAAGAAAAGATTGAGCCAATGATACCACCTAGATACATGAAGCATGGTGGAATAGAGGTTAAATATACTAAAGAGGACTACGAAAAACATGACAGAACACAGAGATAAAGTAGAAGAAAGAAGATTCCAATTGTTCAAAGAACAAACAGACTTACCAACAATAGAAGCTAGAGCTGGTTGGGATTATATGTTAAAGAGATATCCAAGCGGTAAGATTGTTAAAGTCTTTGACGATAAAAGAAAAAAAGATGAGGTAATCCAAGATGGCAAGTAAGTGGAACGAAAGACAACACACTTCTGCAACAACAGGCAGAGGTAAAAAGACAAGTCAAGGTAAGCGTAATGTTGGCTTCGCTACCATGAACAAAGAAAAGAAAGCTGACTACAAAAAATATAGAGGGCAAGGCAAATGAAAAACAATAAAAACGAAACTACATTTCAAGATATGTTTGAGTTGTTTCTTAGAAAGAATTTAACTGATGAAGATTGTCAGCTAGACGGTATCAAAAAAGTCAACGATAAAGTTGATAGCATGAATGAGAAGTTAGATAATTATTTAGTTAAAAGAAAGTGAACATATTTTATTTTTACGACAGTCCAAGTAAGTCAGCAGTTGCACAACCTGATAAGATGCTAGTCAAGATGCCACTTGAATCAGCACAAATGTTATGCACTGCACACCGAGCCTTAGATGGTGACGAGTATGCTGACAGTGTAGGCATGTATAAGATTGCACATCTTAATCATCCATGTAGTAAGTGGGTGAGAGAAGCCAGTGGTAATTATTGGTGGTTGTATGAACACTTCATAGCTCTTGGTACAGAGTATAAGTATCGTTATGGTAGAGAACATCTAAGCATTACAAAACTTGCAAGAGCTTTGTATCAACTACCAACTAACATACCAAGAACTAAACGAACACCAGTTGCACAAGCTATGCCGGAGGAATACAAGCATGAGGATGCTACTATCGCTTATCGTAACTATTGCATTAACGAAAAACATTACGCCAAGTGGGAACGAAATCGTAATAAGCCTGATTGGTGGACTATACAACACAAGGAGGTTGCATGAAATTAAGACTACTAGAAAACGCTAGACTACACCTACGAGGAAACATTGCCAAGCATGTTGCTAATGTAGAGGTACTACTAGAACAACCAACAGGAGTTGCAGAACATCCTGATATTATTGAAACGATTGAAAAAGAACTAGCATTCATAGCTGAGTATGATGACAAGCTAGAGATGCTTACTAAATATTTTTAAAAGGAGACTAAATGAAAAAAGATATTATACTTTGGGGTCTTTGGATTGTGATTTTGATAGGTGGTATTACATCTGCTTATGAAACAAGCAATGACATAGATAAAAATTATAAAAGTTTACAAGGAGTAAACCGTTCTCTAAAAGAACTTGAGAAAAAAGTTGAGTCAAAGACTTATAACTTTGATAGCATCAATGTTGTTTTACAAGGTTTAAGAACATCTATTAATGATATCAATGCAAGACTTGATAGCAACGATGATAGATTCCGTACTTCTGTTGGCGAAATTAACGACATATTGCAGGAGTTAGACGGTCTTATTAACTCACCAGTTGAAGAACCTATTGAAGAATATGTTGAAGAACTTGGAGTTAATGCAGGGTTTGGTGAGCTTACAGGTACACTTGCAACTGGTAATGGTGGAGAAGGTATCCTATCTGTTGGTGTGAGTGAGCCTGTTGAAACTACTGAACCAATTGTTGTTGCAGAATATGTTCCACCTAAAACATGTACTGTTCCTAAAACAAACTTAAACATGGCTGACTTTTTAGGCAATGTATCTTTGTCAAGACCATTAGAATTTATTGCTGAGTTTGACTTGGTAAACGGAGAGCCTATTGACTTAGAGTTTGTTGGTAGTTCTAATCGTGACACAAGGAAAGCTGTAACTAAGTACATCAATGCTATTGACTTTGGAACAGAAACTATTAAAGGTTGTAAGATACCTTTTAAATTTACATTATAAGGAGTACTATGAATTATATTATTGAACAATCTCAGTATAAAAGAGAGTTGAGTAGGAATCAATACAGAGATTTTATTAAATACATTGACGATAACTATGAAGAAATGTATGGTAATAAAGTAAGTTACACTGTGCGTAAAGATGGAGATAACTTTATAGTAACACTATCACAAAATAGCGTTATAGATTTTGATGATATTTTTAAATAGGGTATTGACTTTAGTACAGAGATAGTGTAATATATGCAATTCATGAGTAACCAACATTTCTTACAAGCCCTCTATCTCCAAATCAAAAAGGGTTGGTTCAGTTCTCACTGGAACTCCGAGAGTAGTTTGCTCAAAACTCTCCCAGTTTTTAACCATCTTCTAAATAAAACCATAAGGAGGTAAATATGGCAATACTAGAAGGAACTGCTAAATGGGCAAGTATTACTACACCGAACACTAAGTTCGAGCCTGTTTATACAGTCGACTTAATCGTTGACGAGACTACAGCAAATGACTTTGCTTCTCGTGGACATAAAATAAAACAGCATGATGAAGGTCCTGCTATTGTGATCAAGCGTAAGGTTAATGGTCCTAACGGTATGGTTAGATCAGCACCTAGACTTCTTGATCAGAATAAACAGGAAGTAAATACTGCTGTTGGTAATGGCTCTAAAGTTAGAGTTCAATTTAATGAATATGCCGGTGAAGGTAAGTATGGTCCTTACAAAGGATTGGATTTACAGGCTGTTCAAATAGTTGACTTAGTGCCTTACAAGAATGGTGATGGTGATGAGTTCTTTTCTGATGGGGAGGAATTCTAATGATTGTTACTATAAAAAATGATGATGGAGAATTTTTATTTGACATCAATAAAATAGATGACGAGGCTAAAAGACAAGAAGCAGGAGTGATCGTGCAGAAAGTTGGAAATCTTAGTGTTGTTATCGAAGCTTTGGACTTTGCATCTAGAACTCATAGAGCTAACTTAGAACAGTTGCTTATGAGTTGTGATGAAGCAAAGATAGAACAAGAAAAAACTGAGACTGCTGAAGAATCAGATTCTTAATTTAACTCGGCTAGGTGTAAAAGCCTAGCCACATTTTATTGGAGATAGAATGCAATTAGAAAAAAGTAAATTTGTTAGACACAGACTACCATGTCCTAAGTGTGGTGGCTCTGACCCAGTATCAATGAATGAAGATAAGTCTGCTCACTGCTTTAGTTGTGAGACACACTTTGCAAACTATCCTGAAGCAACTAAAGGTAAAATAGTGGAAGTAGAAATAAAACCAAAGAACACTTTCCTTAACACCTACACAGGTAGCTTCGGAGCTTTGACAGACAGAGATATATCTGAAGCTACTGCTAAGAAGTATGGTGTTAGGAGAGTAGTAAATCCCAACAACCAAGTAGCTCAACACATCTACCCATTCTTTAATGGTAATGAAGTGGTTGGAACTAAGACTAGGTTTGTTGAGAACAAGAACTTTTCTTTTGCCGGAACTTATGAAGGCACTGGATTATTTGGAGAACAACTGTTCAGAAATACAGGTGGTAAGTACCTGACAATTACTGAAGGTGAATGTGATGCTATGGCTTGTTACGAATTGATGCAGTCCAAATGGGCTTGTGTTTCTTTGAAACGAGGTGCAGCAGGTGCAGTAAAAGATATCAGAGAAAGCATTGAGTTTGTTGAATCGTTTGAGAATGTAGTATTATGTTTTGATAACGACAAGGCAGGTCGTGAAGCTGCTAGGAATGTTGCTAGAATATTAAAGCCCGGCAAGGCTAAGATCATGACATTCCCTAACGGCTACAAAGATGCTAACGACATGCTCAGACAGAAAAAGTTTCAGGAGTTTATGTCTGCATGGTGGGAGTCTAAGACTTACACACCATCAGGTATACTTGAACTATCTGCTCAGAGAAACGACTGGCTTCATCGTGAAGTCAAAGAAAGCATAGCCTATCCTTGGGAAGGACTTAACAAGAAGTTGTATGGTCTTAGGAAAGGTGAGCTTGTTACTCTTACAGGTGGTACAGGACTTGGTAAATCTTCTGTGACACGAGAGCTTGAACATTGGCTTATCAAAAATACTGAAGACAATGTAGGTATTATAGCTCTTGAAGAGAACTGGTTGAGAACTGCTGATGGTATTATATCCATCGAAGCTAATGACAGAATCTATCTTACTGAAAGACGTAAGCAATACAGTGAAGAACAACTAATCAATTTGTTTGATAAGGTAATACCACAAGGTCGTGTGTATATTCATGCTCACTTGGGTGCAACTGATATCGAAGAAATCTTTTCAAAGCTACGATACATTATTGTAGGTTGCGAATGTAAATGGGTAGTGGTTGATCACTTACATATGCTTGTCAATGTCTTATCTGAAGGTGACGAAAGACGAGGTATTGATATGTTGATGAATAGATTGCGTAGTCTTGTTGAAGAAACTGGAGTAGGTATGATACTTGTATCGCACTTACGTAGAGCCAGTGGTGACAAAGGACACGAGAACGGTGTTGAAGTTTCTCTGTCCCACCTCAAAGGCTCACAAGGTATCGCACAGCTTTCCGATTGTGTGATTGCATTGGAAAGAAATCAACAGGCTACCAATCCTGAAGAAGCCAACACTACAAAGGTTCGTGTCCTGAAGTCTAGATACACAGGAGACACTGGACTTGCTTGTAGTTTACGGTATAATAATGAAACAGGTAGACTGTTTGAAGTAACAGAGGAGGAAACTTTTGACAACGAAGACTTCTAAAATTATATTTGACATTGAAGCTGATGGTTTAAAACCAACGAAGATACATTGTATTGTAGCTAAAGAAGTTGGTGGACCAATCCATAAGTTTCCACCTCACAAACTTCAAGAAGGTTTAGAGTTTTTAAAATCCTCTGATGTTCTTATTGGTCACAACATATTGAGTTTTGACTTGCCGGTTATCAAACGACTACATAGTGTAGACTTGTTCGATAAGGACATCGAGGATACTTTGGTAATGTCAAGGCTATTCAATCCTATCCGTGAAAACGGACACAGCTTGAAGACTTGGGGTTATCGTGTTAAGTTTGCAAAGCAAGAACAACCTCTTGACTTTGACGAATACACACCACAGATGTTGGAATACTGTACTAATGATGTTAGACTTAATGAGTTAGTTTATAATTATTTGCTTAATGAAGGTCAAGGATTCAGTGAAGAATGTATTAATCTAGAACATTCAGTTGCTAAGATCATGGCTCAACAAGAAGCAAACGGATTCAAGTTTAATGAGCAACAAGCTACTATGTTACTTGCTGAACTTAAGACTAAAATGCATGAGGTAACTGATGAAGTGCAGAGAACATTCCAACCTAAGTGGGTGGATGATAAACTTATAACACCATACATTAGAAAAGATGGTGTGCTTTCCAAACGTGGATTGACTGATGAAGAATATGAAACACTATTAGTCAGTGAAGATTACAGTCCGTTCATGAGAAAGAAACTACAAGAGTTTAATCTTGGAAGTCGTAAACAGATCGGTGAATACTTGATAGACTTTGGTTGGAAACCTGAGAGGTTTACTCCTACAGGTCAGCCTATTGTTGATGAAGGAACACTGAAAAAGATAGAGCATATTCGTGAGGCTAAGCTGATAGCTGACTTCCTACTCTACCAAAAACGAATAGCTCAAATACAGTCGTGGCTTGATGCCTTGGAAGATGATGGGAGAGTACATGGTTCTGTTATTCCTAATGGAACTATCACTGGACGTATGTCTCACAGTCATCCAAACATGGCTCAAGTCCCTGCTGTGTACAGTCCATTCGGTAAAGAATGTAGAGCCTGTTGGACTGTTGATGAAGGTAATGTTTTACTTGGAGTTGATGCTTCAGGTTTAGAACTTAGAATGTTGGCACACTACATGAACGATCAGGAGTATACTAATGAAGTTGTTAATGGAGACATACACACTACTAACCAAAAACTTGCAGGACTTAAATCAAGAGATACAGCAAAGACATTCATCTATGCACTTGTGTACGGAGCAGGAGACGAGAAACTTGGTAAAGTCGTTGGAGGTTCTAGAAGAAAAGGTTCAGAACTTAAGAACCGTTTCCTCGATAATCTGCCATCACTTAGAACTCTTAAGGACAAGGTGCAACGAGCAGCTCAACGAGGTTTCCTCAAAGGATTAGATGGTAGAAAGATCTATGTCAGAAGTGAACATGCTGCTTTGAATACCTTACTTCAAGGTGGTGGTGCTATCGTTATGAAGAAAGCTTTATCCATACTTTCTAATCGTTTAGAACTTAGCATGACACCTTTTAAATTAGTAGCTAACATCCATGATGAATGGCAGATAGAAGTCTCTGAATGTAGAGCAAATAAAGTTGGACAACTCGCTGTAAAAAGTATTCAAGAAGCTGGTGAGTACTACAAGATGCGTTGTCCATTAGATGGAGAATTTAAGATTGGGAGGTCTTGGGATGAAACACACTAATAATTGTAATAAATGTGGAGTCGAATTAAACGATGATAATTGGTATGACTGTTGGAAAAAACGAAATACTAAACAGTGTAAGACATGTCACAAACTACATACTAATAATAAAAATAATCCTAAACATAATCCAAATAATAATCCACAAAGAATGTTTGTTAATGGAAAGTACATACCTAAGTCACATCCATTATACAAGCCGGGAAATTATAAAACATTTGAGGATGCTGCTTTTGATGCTCTTTCAAGATACACTTCTTCAACTGAAGGTCAAGTATATATTATAAATAATAAAGCTTGGGAAGGATGGATTAAAGTTGGGATGGCTATTGATGCTGAAGACAGATGTAATCAATATCAAACTTCTAGTCCTTTTAGAGATTATACTTTACAATATAAAAAGTTTTTTACAGACAGAAGAAAAGCAGAACAAATTGCTCACTCTCTTTGTAATAAAAAAGCAGAAGCTCGGGAAGGAGAGTGGTTTAAATTAGACGTACCTACAGCCATAGCGTGTATAGAAAAAATAAAAATTGAGGAACAATATGAAAAAGAAACAGCTTGATACAGTCGTTCAAGATATCTATGATACAGTAGCTGTCCTTGGAAGAGGTGAACCCATTGATGTAAATGAAGAAGACTTAGATAAGTTTGCTGATTTTATGAAACAAGCATTGAAGGATTGGCTAACTCCTCGTGCTAATAAAGACTTTACATTGCGTATGTCTAACATTGGAAAGCCTACAAGACAATTGTGGTACGAACAAAACTCTAAGCGTGAGCCTCATGCTATTAGACCTGAGACTATGATTAAATTTTTGTACGGTCATTTACTTGAAAGAGTTGTATTGTTCTTGACAGAACTTGCAGGTCATGAAGTTACTGACGAACAGAAAGAAATTAAAATTAAAGGTATTATGGGACACATGGACTGTAAGATTGATGGTGAAGTTGTAGATATTAAATCAGCATCAGGATATGCATTTAATAAATTTAAAAATGGTACTCTTGCTGAAGAAGATAGCTTTGGATACATGTCACAACTAGCGGGGTATGAGAAAGCTGAAGGTACAATGGGCGGTGGTTTCCTAGCTATCAATAAAGAGACTGGAGAATTAGCACTTTTTAAACCTCAAGATCTTGACAAACCTAATATAGATGCTAAAATAAAAAAGGTTAAGTCTCAATTAAAAGAGACAACTCCTCCGGAAAGATGTTACAATCCTATTCCTGATGGCAGTTCAGGTAACATGAAGCTTCCTATGCTTTGTGTTTACTGTCCTCATAAGTTTGAATGTCATAAAGATGCCAACGATGGTGTGGGTCTTCGTGTGTTTGAATATTCGAAAGGTCTTACTTATTTTACAACAACAGTAAGAGAACCTAAAGTAGATGAAATAACTGCGAGGTTTATAGATGGCTAAGAGAATACCACGTAAGGTTAGACCAAAAGATATCAAAGCTCCGAAAGGTTACGACAGTGTGTGGGAATACAACCTTCACCAAGACTTCTTAAGCGATTGGAAACATCATTGGGATACGATTGAGTATGTTGTTAAACATAAATACGAAGCAGACTTTGTAAAAGAGTTTAACGATAAAATTATTTTACTAGAAGCAAAAGGTAGGTTTTGGGATTATGCAGAGTATAGTAAGTACATACATATTAGAGATGCTTTACCTGACAACTATGAGTTAGTATTTGTTTTTCAGAAACCTTTTTCTCCAATGCCAGGAGCTAAAATGAGAAAAGATAAAACAAAAAGAACACATGCTGAGTGGGCTGAGCTTAATGGCTTCAGATGGTTTAGTGAAGAAACATTACCGAAGGAGTGGATAAATGAAAAAGATTAGTTACAAATTTAATGAATACAAACTTATACAAGAACTTCAAACATACATTGATGCTACATATAGTCAGCATTATGCATCCGATAAATACCAAGCAACCGATGTTATCATTGATAGTGGACATGGTGAAGGTTTTGCGTTGGGTAACATAATGAAGTATGCAAAAAGATATGGAAATAAAGAAGGAAAGAATCGAAAAGACTTGCTTAAAATATTACATTATGCTATAATAATGCTTTACGTACACGACACGGAGAACACTTAATGGTCGAAGATACAGTTGGACCTAAAGAATATTTAGGAATTAAAATTAATTATGACAATGAATCGAAGCTAGATAAATTTAGTCTTGATACATTACGAGACAGATATTTTATCGAAGGAGAAACACAT
>Ga0208019_1001950_pt1 | contig 10660 bp, 12 predicted proteins | sample CB_VirMetaG_5_FD_184540 | JGI IMG/M metagenome (GOLD analysis project Ga0208019, IMG submission 184540) | Freshwater to marine saline gradient viral communities from Chesapeake Bay - CB_1508_1D Viral MetaG (SPAdes) (version 4) | ecosystem: Environmental > Aquatic > Marine > Coastal | place: USA... | reverse complement strand
TAGATTATACAAAAAGACTTCAAGCAACAGGAGGAACTGTTATTGATAGTGGTGGATATCGTATTCATGTCTTTACTTCTCCAGGTTCTTTTGTAGTTTCTAATGCAGGTCCAGGAACCGTTGAGTATCTTGTGGTTGCTGGTGGTGGAGGAGGAGGAACTAGTACAATTGCAACATTTAATGGAAGTGGCGGTGGTGCCGGAGGTTTTAGAACTGCTACTGGATTTCCTGTTACTACAACTACCTATCCAATTACTGTTGGCGGGGGTGGTCCTGGAGGAACTCCAGCAACAAGAATTGGAACAAATGGAAATGATAGTATTTTTAGTACCATAACTTCAACTGGTGGAGGATATGGGGGAGGACTTTCATCACCATCAACTCCAGTTCCTGGTGGACCAGGAGGTTCTGGTGGAGGAGGCAGAGGGGATGGATCAGCAGGTGGAACAGGAAATACTCCACCTGTATCACCACCACAAGGAAATAATGGAGGAAATTGTACAGCTGCATCTGCTGGTGCTGGTGGAGGTGGTGCGGGTGCTGCTGGAACTCCTGTAGTAAATGCTGGAGCAGGTGGTCCTGGTGGAAATGGTTTACCGGTTACTTGGGTTCCTGCTTCTTATGGAACTCCAGGACCAGCACCCGGCAGATGGTTTGCTGGTGGTGGAGGAGGTGGGGCATTCCCACCAACATTACCCACTCAAGGACTTGGTGGAGCAGGAGGAGGTGGAACTTGCTCAGATGCAGTAGCATCCTCACCCGGAACTACGAATACTGGTGGTGGTGGAAGTGCAGTAACAAACAATACTCCAGGTTTAAGCGCAGGAAATGGTGGTTCCGGAATCGTTGTAATCAGATACCCAATACCATAAATAATCAAAAACTATGGCACACTACGCAGAACTGAATGAAAACAATGAAGTAGTCTATGTTGTCTACATGGACAATGAGATTATTACTGATGAAAATGGTAACGAAGTTGAAGAACTTGGCATTCAACACCTTCACACTCATCATGGTGTAGATCGTAGATGGGTAAGAACTTCTTATCGTGGAAATTTCCGTAATAAGTATGCTGGTATTGGTGATATTTATAGAGAAGATCTTGATATGTTTATTTCTCCCCAGCCATATGCTTCTTGGTCTTTAAATCCAACTACATATCAATGGGAACCACCTATTCCTGAACCAGAACTTACTGAAGATCAATTAAATGATGAATTATATATTTACTATTATTTTTGGGATGAACAAACCAAAAATTGGTATCTCAATGATATTGATAAAAGCACTTTAAATACTGAAATTAATTATCGTTAAGGAAGTAATTTATGTTTAATTGGATAAAAAAACTTTTCATTAAAACTCCATACATATGTTGTATGGAAATGCATAATCAATTTGGATGTTATTTGTCTCTACAAATCCCATCTATTGGTCCTATAGAGGGATTTAATGGATTTTTTGAAGAAAATAATTTTCTAATTGCTCATAGAATGTTTGATCCAACCTCAAAGAAAGATGATATAGAAAAAGAAATACATCATAAACTTATGAATGTTTATAATTTTGATCTTGAGGATAAAAATATTTCAATTATAAAAGGACTAAATAAGATTTATATTCCATCAAGAAAATTTTATATTCCTCTTCCACCTGATGGAGTATTTGTTTATAAGAAAGATAAATTAAAAGTATTTACCTGACATAATCAAATTAATAATTTAAATAAATGATAAATTATACTTGGAAAATACATTCAATCACTAAAAAAACTGTTAATAATATTGATAGTGTAGTATTCGCTGTTGTGTGGGAAAAATTTGGACTTTCTGAAGATGGTTATAGTGGATCTATAAAATCATCGGCAAACTTTAATATTGATGATATTGACGAAAATTCTTTTGTGCCTTATGATCAATTAATTGAAGAAGTTTTACCAGAACTTGTAAAAACTGGAGAAAATAAATCAGTTAATTATAATGGTATTGTTGGAGTTCTAATCGAAGCAATTAAAGAACAACAAGTTCGTATAGAAGAATTGGAAAAAAAAGTAAATGCCTAATCAATTTTTATCACCAGAGGGAGATCTTGAAAATTATTTTGTAACTGACTATTGGTTGATTGATCAGTATGTTGGAGACCAGTTGTGGGTTTGGGGTCGTGCATTTGGAGGAAAACTTGGAAACGGAGTAACAGTAAGCACTACTTTCATAAGCACTCCAATAACCACATTTGCTGGAGGAACTAATTGGAAACAAATAGGTGGATCCGGATTCACTAATGATAATAATCATGCAGCAATCAAAACTGATGGAACCTTATGGACTTGGGGTTATGCAACTAATGGACAACTTGGAAACAGAGTAACAATAGGTAGAATAAGTACTCCAGTCACCACATTTGCTGGAGGAACTAACTGGAAACAAGTGAGTGTTGGTGAGACTCGCATGGCAGCAATCAAGACTGATGGAACCTTATGGACTTGGGGTCGTGCAACTTATGGAATGCTTGGAAACGGAGTAACAGTAAGCAGTGCTTACATAAGCACTCCAATAACCACATTTGCTGGTGGAACCAATTGGAAACAAGTGAGTGCTGGCGAGCAGCACATGGCAGCAATCAAGACTGATGGAACTTTATGGACTTGGGGTGGTGGAAGTTATGGACAACTTGGAAATGCACAAATAACCAATAGATCCACTCCAGTCACCACATTTGCTGGTGGAACCGACTGGAAACGAGTAAGTTGTGGAGATCGTCACATAGCAGCAATCAAGACCGATGGAACCTTATGGATTTGGGGTCGTGGAGGGGATGGAAGACTTGGAAACGCACAAGCAGCAGGTGATAGATCCACTCCAGTCACCACATTTGCTGGAGGAACCAACTGGAAACAAGTAATTGCTGGGTATCGACATACAGCAGCAATCAAAACTGATGGAACCTTATGGACTTGGGGTTTTAATCTAAATGGACACCTTGGAAACGCACAAACAGCCAGTAGATCCACTCCAGTCACTACATTTGCTGGAGGAACCAACTGGAAACAAGTAAGTGTTGGAAATCAACATACAGCAGCAATCAAAACTGATGGAACCTTATGGACTTGGGGTAGGGGAAATTATGCACAACTTGGAAACGCACAGATACTCGGTTCAACTACTCCTACATCCACTCCAATCACAACATTTGCTGGAGGAACTAATTGGAAACAAGTTGCTTGTGGACCTAATAATACGGCAGCAGTCCAAGCAGGTATCAACGCAGAGTACCCACTCTCATAAATACTCAAAAAAGAACGATGGAAATAGCACTCATTCATAACAACTCATTAGAACTTGGTCCTTTTGGAGAAAATGTTCATTATATCAATCAAGAGTTAGAAGAACTTGAAGTAGAAGAGAGAGTATCTCCTCAAAGTTTTTCTAATCTACCTATTCATTTTAGTGATGGACTAACTCATCTTGTTCCAACTGAAAGAGTAATTCCAGAAAATGATTCAAAGTATCATAATGTCGGCAACTTTACTTGGGAAATCATCAAAGAAAATGAGATTCCAGTCAAAGTTGTATTCACTCATCCAATTATTAATAAGACTCTAGAGGAAGTCAAGGAACTTCGTAAGCAAGAAATTGCACCAGAAAGAAGAAATAAAGAAAATACCACTATTACTCTTACAATAAATGATACTGAAGTGGAAGTATCAACCTCTAGAGAAGAAAGATTGATGTTGGCAAGTAAACTATCAGCATCTCCTGGTCCTCATAACTTTAAGTTCCAGAACACTTGGTTAGAGATTACTACAGAAGAACTTCAATATATTCTAAGTCAAATTGATATAAAAGTCCAAGAAGCATTTGATTGGGAGTTGGCAAAGATTCATGAGATTGATGCTTGTGTGACAATTGATGAGGTTTATGATGTTGTGATTGTAGAGCAACCAGAACTACCAGAATACCTCCAATTACCAGTAGAGTAAAATGAGTAGAGTAGAAACAACCACTAACTTTAGAGATAATAATGGTACTGACTTAGGTAAAAAGTTAGTCACCAAAGACTATCTAATTAGTGTTTATCCAGAAATTGGGCAAAAAATTGGTATTCCACCCGAGTTATGGATTTGGGGTGGTGGATCTAATAACCAACTTGGAAACGCAAAAACAACCAATAGTTCCACTCCAGTCACCACATTTTCTGGAGGAACCAACTGGAAACAAGTAAGTGGTGGCTTTTTTTGTACAGCAGCAATTAAGACCGATGGAACCTTATGGACTTGGGGATACTCTAGTGCTGTTGGAGTACTTGGAATCAATGCTACAACCGGTAGATCCACTCCAGTCACCACATTTGCTGGAGGAAACAACTGGAAACAAGTGAGTTGTGGTGGAGCACACATGACAGCAATTAAAACTGATGGAACTTTATGGGTTTGGGGTTGGGTAGGGCGTGGTCAACTTGGGAATGGAACTATATCTCAAAATAAATTAACACCAGTAACCACCTTTGCTGGAGGAAACAATTGGAAACAAGTGAGTTGTGGTCAATATTACACTGCAGCAATCAAAACTGATGGAACCTTATGGGTTTGGGGTGGTGGATCTGATAGCCAACTTGGAAACGCAAAAACAACCGATGTATCCACTCCAGTCACCACATTTGCTGGAGGAACCAATTGGAAACAAGTAAGTTGTGGAGGTCTTCATACATCAGCAATCAAAACTGATGGAACTTTATGGACTTGGGGTTTTGGAAATGAAGGAAGACTTGGAAACGCAAAAACAACCAATAGTTCCACTCCAGTAACCACATTTGCTGGAGGAACCAACTGGAAACAAGTAAGTTGTGGAGGTATTCATACATCAGCAATTAAAACTGATGGAACTTTATGGACTTGGGGAAGACCTTATTCTGGAGAATTGGGAATTAATTCATCTGGAGGTCCACCTAGATCTACTCCAGTTACTACCTTCTCTGGAGGAACTAATTGGAAACAAGTAAGTTGTCCCATACAAAGAAGTTATACATCAGCAATCAAAACCGATGGTACTCTTTGGACTTGGGGTGATGGATCTGATGGACGACTTGGAAATGCAGTAACTACAAACAGATCCACTCCAGTCACTACATTTGCTGGAGGAAATAACTGGAAACAAGTAAGTTCTGGATATACTCATATAGCAGCAATACAATCAGTAGACTTCTCACCATTCTAATAAATACTCAAAGATATATTCAATATTCTTTATGAATCCCCTTGAGTTGGTCACAAAAACTCTATATTCCTTTGAAGAAAAAGAACTTACAACACAAGTTCTTCAAGCATTTGGTAAGAGAGCAGAAACTTTCAATCAATATGATGAAGTAGCAAAGATTTTCTTCGAGATAAAAGATTTCTCAAATGCTATTACTTATGGTGAGAAAGCACTTAAGTTAGCAAAGTCAAAAGAAGAACTTTATATTACAACAAAGAATTTGATTAATGCTTATAATCAAAATAATTATCCAGAAAAAGCAATAACTCAAATTTCAAAAATCAAATCGCAAAATCCTCAAGATACTGAACTTCTTCTTGAGGAAACTTTTTCATATTCTGCTATCAATCAAAAAGAGAAATCAGAAAAACTTTTATTTGATTTGATTAAAAAACCACTACCAGAAGAGATTGAAAGAAAGGCATATCACAATCTTTCAGGTCATTACTTCCGTAAAGATGATATTCATACAGGGCTTCAACACTTTCTCAAAGCAGGAGAAGTAGAGGCATATAAGAATAAAAAGCATCCAAACTATGAGAAGTGGGATGGAACAGTAACTCCTGGTAGGACTATTATTATTGATAGTCAGTGTGGTGCTGGGGATGAGGTAATTCACATCAGGTTTATGAAGCACCTGAAAGAACTTGGAATGAATCCAATCTGGACTTCTACTAGAAAAGAACTTGTAGAACTCTTTAACTATAATGATTTTAACTCTGTTTGTATTTGGAATAATCCAGAGTTTCCAAAAGATACTTGTTGGGTTTATGCTCTTGCTCTTCCGTATTATCTCAATCTCAAGGTAGAAGATTTAGGACAAACTCCTTATCTCAAACCACTACCACAGAAAGAAGAACAATATTCATATCTACAAGAAGATAAGAACTATAAGATTGGTACATTCTGGAACTCTGGTTCTGGATTTGAACAGGCACATTTTCGTTCTATTCAACCAGAACCATTGTTTGATGTTCTTTCAAAAACAGAAGCATCATTATATTCACTTCAACTACCAGACCAGCAACCACCAGAGTATTATGAAGTAAATACTTTTGATATTCCAAATCGTAATTTTACAGATACATTTTCACTTGTATCTCAAATGGATTTGGTGATTACTTCTTGTACTTCTATTGCTCACATAGCAGCATCACAAGGTAAGGAAGTTTGTGTGTTTGTACCAATTATGGAATATTATGTTTGGACTAGTATCACAGGAAAGTCTTGGTGGTATGGAGATAATGTTCATCTGTTCAAGCAAAAGAAACCAAGAAACTGGGATGAGCCTTTGAAGCAACTGAAGGAGTTTCTAAATGATAGAGGAGTATAACCTTTCGTTTCTCAATCTAAATACCATTAAGAACAAACTTCTTGAAATAGAAACCAGTTCTCACGGACTTGTAACCAAAGGTGTTTCTACTTATAATCACGGAATGCCTACTCTAATGTATCCAGAACTGACTGGATTAAAGAATGTCATCAAGCAATATGTTAGATTATATTGTAATAAGTATGAGATTCCACCTTTAAAGTTGATCAATAGTTGGTTTAATATTTCACAACCAGGAAATAAACTCAAGGCCCATAAGCACGAGGAAAGTATTGTAAGTGGAGCATTTTATATTTATGGAAAGACTCCTTTGATATTTCCAGATACAAAAGTAAATCCATATCCTGGTCTTTTAGTTATTTTCTCAAGTGATTTGGTTCACTATACTGAAGAAGAAACAGAAGAAAGAATTATTATTAGTTTTAATACAGATTACCTATGAAATTTTTATTTTTGGTTGGTTCAGCACTCAAGCATTTTCAGGAAGAAAAGTTTAGTGCTTATGATGAGCAACAAAGATTTGAGCAAACATTAAAAACGATTGAATGTGTAAGAGAAAAAGTACCAAACTCTTATGTGGTTCTATTTGAGTGTTCTTCTAAATCTATTCACGAAAAACAAAAAGATATACTCAAAGAAAAAGTAGATTTGTTTTTGGAGTTTTATAATGAACCAGTACTCAAACAAATTTACGAAAATCTTGAGGAAAGACCAGAACTGATTACTTATGTAAAATCACTATTAGAAACCAGAGGATTATTGAATGCTCTTTATGTAATCAAGAAACATAATTTGTTTAGTGATAGCCAAAGAGTATTCAAACTGACTGGAAGATACTTGTTGAATGAGTATTTTGATATTAAAGATTATGAATCAAAGATTCTTGAGGAAAAATATGTAATCAAAAAGTATGATTATCTTCCACAAGAAGCAGAGAACTTTGATGAGAAAGAACTTGAGAATGTTTATGCCTATCTTTATGGAGCAAAAGGTATGATGGTAACTGGTTTATGGTCTTTTGATCGTATGCTTTTTAATGAGATTGTTGAGTCACTTGAGAAAGCATTTGTTTATATGGAAAAAATGATTCAGTATACGGCAGGTACTGATGTTGAACATTCTCTTTATCGGTTCTTAAACAAGAAGAATATGATTAGTATTCCAAATCTTGGTCTCACAACTATCAAAGGAATGGAAGGAGATAGTTATCAAATATGAAACTAGCAATCTTCTATCATATAGCACAAATGGGTTTAGGTGCCTTTATATACCAACAGCAAATTCATAGACTTTATACTTCAGGACTTATTAAAGAAGCATCTCATATTCATTTTGGGGTGAATGGAGACCAAGAACTCTTTAATGTTCCAGACAAAGCAATTATCAAAAGAAATAAAAATTTAGGAGATGAATCGGATACATTAGTTTCTTTAAGAGATTTCTGTAAAGAAAATCCAGATTACAAAGTTTTTTATTTTCATACCAAAGGTGCTAGTAAAAGTGATTTACAAACAAGTGCTTGGAGATTGTATATGGAATACTATACGATTGATAAGTGGAAAGAATGTGTGGAATATTTAAATGAATATGATTGTTGTGGTACTGATTGCTATGAAGCAAAGAAGATGTTTTTAGATGAATATATTCAACAACAAGAATTTAATTCTTATTTTTTCTCTGGAAATTTTTGGTGGGCAAATGCTTCTTATGTGAATATTTTAAGTGATGAATATTTGAATCCAGAACTTCCAAGATTAACAAAAGAATTGTGGATAGGTCAAAGTGAAAATTGTAATCCAAAATCCTTGTTTTGTTCTGGTATGAATGGTCAAAACGGATATTTTTATAATGACATATACGAAGAAAAATTTTATATAAAATGAAACTGGCAATCTTTTATCACATTGGGCAGATTGGTATTGGTGCTTTTGTTTATATTAATCAGGTTCATAGATTATATACTTCAGGATTAATCAAAGAAGCATCTTATATTCACTTTGGAGTCAATGGAACTCAAGAACTCTTTAATGTTCCAGAGAATATAAGAGTTGTTTATAATCAAAATCACAAGGAAGAAACGGAAACTTTGATGTCTTTAAAAGATTTTTGTAAACAAAATCCAGATTATAAAGTTCTTTACTTTCATACTAAAGGAGTATCAAAAGAAAGTATGAATGCTGAAAGTTGGAGATTAATGATGGAATATTTTGTGATTGATAAATGGAAAGAGTGTGTAGAATATTTGAATAATTATGATGTTGTTGGAAGTAATCTTAAGATTTTAGGACCAACCACTTGGAGTGATGGAACACAGACTTTGGAAAAACTTGGAATCCAGCATTTTGTGGGAAACTTTTGGTGGGCAAATGCTTCTTATGTAAATACTTTGAATGATGAGTTCTTGAAGAGTAATTTTAGATTAGACAGAGAATTCTGGATTGGTACTGGAAATGGTAAGATGAAATCTTTATATCAACCAGAAGACCACGAACCTTATACATATTTTTATTCGGAGAAGGATTATGTTTCGTGAATGTGGAGAATGTACTGCTTGTTGTACTTGGTTGATTGGTGATTCCTTTGGGTGGAAGTTTGGTCAAGGGCAGTCTTGTAAGTTTTTAGAATGTAATGGATGTGGTGTCCACAAAGGACGACCAGAATCTTGTAGGAATTATCAATGTGCTTGGACTCAACATTTACTTCCAGAAGAAATGAGACCTGATAAATGTAACGTATTAGTTTCTGTGGAACAAAATGAGAATGGTCAATATTTAAAGGCATTAGCAATAAATAATAAAGAAGTAACAAGTGAAGTTAAACAATACCTTCAAAAGTGGAGTGAAAGTATGAACACTCCTGTGATTTTCGTAGAATAAAAGTCGTTTCCAAGAACTCGAAATGCCTACCTTTTACAACTTTAGAGAAAACGGACTTGATTATAGTTTTGATGATATCTTTGTTCCTGCGGACTTATTTCGTGAAGGTACTTTGTGGGCTTGGGGTAATGGTGGAAATAGTGGAGCACATGGAAACGCACAAATAACCGATAGATCCACTCCAGTAACCACATTTGCTGGAGGAACCAACTGGAAACAAGTAGGTTGCGGATATCGTCATACAGCGGTAGTCAAAACCGATGGAACTTTGTGGACTTGGGGTAATGCAACTTTGGGAGAACTTGGAAACGCACAAATAAGCACTAAATCCACTCCAGTCACTACATTTGCTGGAGGAACTAACTGGAAACAAGTAAGTTGCGGTGAGTACTACACAGCAGCAATCAAAACTGATGGAACATTATGGACTTGGGGTAATGCATCTTTGGGACAACTTGGAAACGCAACAACAACCAATAGATCCACTCCAGTTACCACATTTGCTGGAGGAAACAACTGGAAACAAGTATCAGGTGGTGGGGGTCATATAGTAGCAATCAAGACCGATGGAACTCTATGGACTTGGGGGAGAAATAACTCAGGACAACTCGGAACTAATGATACAACAACCAATAGATCCACTCCAGTCACCACATTTGCTGGAGGAAACAATTGGAAACAAGTAAGTGGTGGACAGCTTCATACAGCAGCAATAAAAACCGATGGAACTCTTTGGAGTTGGGGTGCTGGAGCTAATGGAAAACTTGGAAACGCACAACTAACCGATAGATACACTCCAGTCACCACATTTGCTGGAGGAAACAACTGGAAGCAAGTTGCTTGTGGGCAATATAATATAACAGCAATAAAGACCGATGGAACTTTGTGGGTTTGGGGTGGTGGAATAAGAGGAGTACTTGGAAACGGAATAATAACAAATGCTTCTATATCCACCCCAATCACTACATTTGCTGGAGGAACCAATTGGAAACAAGTATTTTGCACAAGTGCTGCTAATCCTGTCATAATAGCAATCAAAACTGATGGAACCTTATGGACTTGGGGTTATGGAAGTTCCGGAAGACTTGGAAACGCACAAATAACCGATAGATCCACTCCAGTCACTACCTTTGCTGGAGGAACCAATTGGAAACAAGTAAGTGGTGGAGGTAGAGTTTCAGTAGCAGTAACCTACG
>Ga0208019_1001946_pt1 | contig 10676 bp, 15 predicted proteins | sample CB_VirMetaG_5_FD_184540 | JGI IMG/M metagenome (GOLD analysis project Ga0208019, IMG submission 184540) | Freshwater to marine saline gradient viral communities from Chesapeake Bay - CB_1508_1D Viral MetaG (SPAdes) (version 4) | ecosystem: Environmental > Aquatic > Marine > Coastal | place: USA... | reverse complement strand
GCCGCCGAACATGACATGAGCTTCTTTGACGGGATGATCGGCCCGCTGGATCTCGGTCATGGTGCCGATCTTCTCAGCAAACCGATGGATGCGTTTCCGGCAGGTGTCGATGTCGTAGTCGGAGGTTTGTTTGCCGAGCTGCCAATCGGTGGCATGGATTAGCGCGACTTCAGGGTTCTTTCGTCGCGGGTCTGTCTTAGGTTTGGGAACGCTAGGTGCGCGTCCAAGTGTGACGGCCGCGTCTTTCGCCGCCTGGTACACGGCTTCGACGATGGCTTCTGATTTGGCGTGCGCTTTGCGGGTGGCGCGTTGCTGTCTGACGAGGGCGTCGCGGAGCTCTTGCAGCTCTGCTTCCTCGTCGAACGGGTTAGACATTCTTCCTTCGCCATTCCGAAATCGGATACGTCGAAACGTCGATTCCCCACTTGTTCAGCACCGCCTTGATGGTCGGCACCGAATACGACAAATCGCTCAGAGCCGCGACGAGCGCTTCTGAGCGTTCCGCGTCGAGCTCGTCGATGATCTGTTGCATCTTCGCCTTGGCCGGCTTGGGGCGTGCGGCGTCGAAGTCTGACATGTCTGGCACAGTTGCCTCCTGTGTGTGCTAGTTGAACAAAGCCTTCCAAGTCTTAGGTCCGACAATGCCGTCAACGGTGAGGGCTTGGTCGGTTTGGAAGGCTTTGACAGCTGCGTCGGTCTTAGCGCCGAAAATGCCATCGACGGGGCCGACGTTGTAGCCGAGCATCTTGAGCTCGCGCTGAATCAGTTTGACGCGATCTTTCGCTTTCGATCCTTTGCGGACAGATTGCCCAGGGTACGGAGGCACCGCGGCCGGCTGAGTGGTCTGTGGCGGACCGGACACGATGCGCTCCGAGATCGGTGACGCCCAAGTCCAAGTGTCTGGTGTCACCTCGATGTGCAGGTGATCGTTTTGTGCTCCAGGCGGACGGCCGATCCAGCCGCGGCCTACTTCCCAGTAGCGCTTTGCCCAGTAATCGTGAATGCGCTGGATGCCGAGCACTTCATGATGCTCGATAAGCCAGGGGATGACGTCTTGCTCGACGCATTCGCGGGATGGTGCGGTCGGGTGTCCGTCGTCACGGCGATAACTCAGGTCTTGAGCTGCACCGAAAGCGTGCGACGACCAGGCGGTGCCGCCGCGGATCGGCCTTCGGCCATAGCAACCGATTCCCCAGAATCCCCAGCGCTCTTCGAGGTACTTGCGGATCTGGCGCAGGTTCGGTGAGCAGGTGTCAAACGGGTGGCGTGGCGTATCCCGTTGCCAACTGTGATATCTCAAGACTTCTTTCCGATGATCGGGGTCACTTCGTCGCCTCGACGCGCGGCGATGCCGTTGCCGACGGCGTAACCGGCAATCATGCCGATCAGACCGGTGCCGGCCTCGTTCGAGATCGAATCGGTCATCAACAGAAGCGTGACACAAACCAGGGCGACAAGAGCGATCATGGCTTTCGACGGGTTCGCGATGTTCATCTCTGTCCAATCCACAAGCAGAAGACGACGATCACGCTCATCACGAAAGCAAGCGCGGCCGTTTTCGCGTCTTCGCTAGTGATGATCATGGGGCCGGCGGGTATGGGTGGGCGGCTTTGACGGCGGCTACGGCGTCGAGCCAGGCTTGTTCGGTTCCGTCGCCTCGTTGCCACTCAAAGAACAGCGGGTCGCTGGTCGCTTCGTAGTCGGCGCGTCGGGCGTTTTCGACGGCGGCGATCTGGTTGTTGTAGTCGACGGTCGGCCATGCGGCGTCGAGCTCGGCTTGTGACGGCTTCGGCGTGTCGTCGTACCAGACGAGCGTCGCGTAATCGTTACCGGACAGCGACCATTGAGCGCCTGGATAAAGGGCTACAAGTACGGCGGCGTAATCGATCATGCGCTGATCTCCAAAGCAAACAGTTGGCCGGTGTTGAGGCTGTTGTTGATGTTTGCCGTCTGGCTTGCCTCAAACGCCTTGAAACGGCCTTTGTAGGTTGTGGCGGAAGTTGTGGCGGGGCTGTCGTAACCGATCACGGTCTGACCTGCGAACGACTGCAGCGTGCTAAGGAGGAGACCCGTAAGCATTCCCTCGGCGCCGGAGATCGCGACGTTACTGTTGTCGGTGATTTGGTATTGGGCACGAGTGTGAGTAGCGCCGCCGTTCTGCGCGTTTTGCGTGAAAACCCAAATAAGCAAAATGTCGCTGTCGCTTGATGTCGGCGTAATGGTCACGCTTATGTTTGCATCCACAAACGAGGTCGAAGTCGTCGATCTTGAAGTTGCGTCAGTTGCGCGGACAAGCTGCAAAATGCGGAACGCGCCGCGCAGACTGTTCATCTGCGCCGCGGTCAAGACGTTACCGGCGACGAAAGTGGCGGGCAGGCTGGTCGGCGTTGCCATAGGTGACTCCTATCCTAGAGCATTCAGGGCATCGAGGACACCATAGACGGCGTCGTCCAAGATGAGCTGGTAGACGATGGTGGTCGGGCTTGTGTAAAAACGGGCGACATGACCGCCAGAAATGTCGATGTAATGCTCGACGCCTTCGACCGCGAGTTCCTGGGCGAGCTGCGTTGTTGATGCGCCGTTGATGAACGACTTCTCGATCGTGATGGTGTCGCCGATGTCGATCGTGGCGACGACGTCACGTTGCGCGTCAGAGAGTTGTGAGAACGCGACCTCGATTGCGGTGAAGGTCGGTTCCGGTTCAGGGTTCAGCAGATAGTCGGCGAGATCGGCACAGGCGGCGTCGGTGTCGAGTAGCGATGCGCTAATGGCTACTGACTGGATAAAGTATTTGGCTTGGCTGTCTGTGTCTTCTGCGGATCCGAAGTCGTTGGCAAGTGATTGAACGTATGCCAGGTTGACGACTTTGTCGGCCCCAAACGAGATGTCGACGTTGCGGTACGGGTAGTTCGTGCCGTCGTCATGGAAGCTGGCGACGGCCGCGGACAGCGTTGGACCGATCCGGTTCTCAAACACGAGGACGCCTTCTCGATCGATATACAGCCGGCCGCGCTCTGTTTCGTTGATCAGCCTGAGATAGTCAAGGACGTTCTGTCCGAGCTCAAGGTCGTAATCGTGTCCGCCTCCGCCGCCGCCGGTGTGGCCTCCGAGCTCGACGGTGCCGGTAGCAATGTTGCGGGCCGATCCGGTCGGATAGTCCACTTCGGGCAGATCAAGGATGGTTTCGACGCGAGCACCGGACAGTTCTTTGTCGATATGTACGTCGTCGGTGACGGTTTGAGCGAGCCGGTAAAAGTCGTCCACACAGTCCACTTCGACGGCGTCGTTGCCGTCGAGGCCGAACTGGTAGTTGTAGTTGACGACACGGCCGACGAAGAGCAGCTCGGATTCGCGGTACAGACGGACCAGCCGCATCGGGGCGAGTCCTGGTTCATTGTTTGACGGGTCGTAATACGGCGAGTCGCTAGCGAACGGGTTGAAGACGCCGCCGGCGGCGGTGTCGTCAAGGATGAAGCTCATGGTGCCGGCGGAGAACTGGTCGTTGATGTCGCGCCGGCCTCGGTTGATCTGAATGTTTCGTGCGCCATCGGTGATGTCTGCGAAGTCGGTAAGTCCATCGAGGACGAACGTGGTGCCGTCTAGAACGCCGCGTAAGGCGTCATCAAGGCGGAACCCTTGTACGGGTGCGCCGGTGTCGATTTCGAGCGTGTAGTCGCCCGATTGGACGATGGTGGCGGTCATTGCCGGCCGACGAATGAGGCGGAGCCGCTGGCGCGGTTGAACTTGATAAGGCTGTCAGCGATGACACGGCCGGTTTCGGCGGTCGGGTTGAGGGTGGCGACGTTGACGTTGTAGGTGACGTTGCCTTGTCCTGGGCGAATCAGCGTCGAGGATTGAAGGCCAGCAGCTGTGGGGACGGTAGTGCTAACGAAACCGGAGCCTTGCAGGCTGGCTTGAAGATCAGCGAAGCTTGGGATGCCTCCGCCGCCGGCTGGTGCTTCTACTTTGGCAAGGCGTAGCGCGTCGGCGAGTGCGTTGGCTTTAGCGATTGCGGTGTCGAGCTGGCCGGTGTCAACAAGGATTTTCAGTTCCGATTGAACTTCTTGCGGGACGTTGCCCATTTCTTCGATGACGTTGGCGAGTTCTTCGTAGACGCGTTTGTTGGCTTCTTGCCATTCGTCGGAGCCTTCGGCGTTGCTGTCTGCGATGCCGCGGAACTCGTCGACGGCGCTGTTGAAATCGCGGACGGCTTGCTCACGGTCAAGCTGGTCGAGGTAACGCTGAATCTCTGGATTGAGCGCAAACATGCGCTTGTACAGCTCGTCGGTCGACGCCCAAAGCAAATCGACTCGTTCGGTCAGTTTCTCGGTTGAACCGGATGCGCGGTCGATTTTCTGTTGGTAGTCCTCCGTCGGTTTGATGGCACGCTCAAACTGTTCGAGGGCGTCACCGACGCTGTCGCCCATGTCACGAACGCTTTCGTACATGTCGCCGGCTTCCTCGCGGGCTGAGTCGGTGGTGCGCTCAAAGTTCTCGATCTCATCGGATGCCAAGCCAAGTTTTTCGGCGAGCCAGCCGACGCCGTCGCGAAGCAAATTGAAGAATCCGAGCAATTTCTCGATCGCGGCGCTGACGATGCCGAACTTTTGCTCAAGATAAACCAGGGCGGCGATGAGCGCGGTGAACACGATCAGGCCTGACGCGACTTGCACGGCGGTAAATGAGGTGGCAAGCGCCAAGTTGATTCCGGTCGTGATCGCGGAAATCGTTGACCAGATACCCATCGCAATGTTTGCGACGACAACAGCAGCGGCCAACGTTCCGAGACCAGCCGCCAAAGCAAGAATGAGTTCGGTGTTGTCGGCGACAAAGTCGGCTAGCGGAATGATGATTTCGGTCAACTTCTCGAAAGCCGGCAAGAGAGCCAAGCCGATTGATTCCGACGCCTGGCTGAAAGCCACTTTCATCTGGTCGGTGCCGTTAGCGGTCGCTTCCGCGGTGCCGCCGACCTGATTCTCGATTTCCTCGAGGATCATGTTCTGCGCTTCAAGAACTTCGCCAGACTCGACGAGGGTGCGGATCTGATCCTGCTGGGCTTCGGTGAACTGGATGCCAGAACGGCGGAGCGCGGTCAGGCCGGCGATCGGGTCGTTGAGGGCTTTGCCGAGCTGCTTTGCGTTGTCGGTGACAGATCCAAAGCCGGCGGACGCCATGTCGAGCGTGAGCTGCGTGGCGCGGTCGAACGCGCCTCCGACCTCGTCGGCGCTCGATGCGATGTCCTTGAACGTGAGCAGTAGCGCTTGGGATTCTTTGATGGTGTTCTGGTTGACGCCGGTCAGGCGGGCCTGCTCGTTAGCCAGATCGACGAGCCGGTTGGTGACCTTCTGAGTTTCCTCGCCGAACAGCCCCATCGTCGTTGCGATCTGCTCGATGCGCGCGTTCGATGTTGCGGCCTGCTCACCAGCGGCCACCATCTTCGCGCCGGCCACGGCGAGGCCGCCAAGCGCGGCGGTGGCTGGTACAAACGCTTTCTTGAGAGCGAACGCGGTTTTCTGGCCGGTCGTTTCGAGTCTCTTGAAGTCGGACATGGCCTTCTTCAGGCCACGGTTATTGAACTCGCTAACGATGGGTACGTTGATTGCCATTAGCGCAGCTCCTGGTTGATGATCTCGGACATGTCGTCGATGGCTGATCTTACGCCTTGCACGACTTCAGGCATGTGGCGTTCCGCGGTCGGCCACATTACCCTCGAGGCCGGCGCGAAGCGGTCAAGGCGGGCAATCATGGCGCGGCCTGACGGGCTGTTTCCTGAGCTTTTGCGGCCAGCGATGTCGAAGATCACGCCGGCGGCGCTTGTCTGCCGAAGCGTAAGCAGAGGGATGGTGTCGCTATTGCGGGCTTTGGATCCCTTGAACGCGACTTTGACGTTGCGTTTGACGGTGCGGCCGTCGTAACCGCCGCGCCAGTTTCCCCAGCCAGACAACGGTGAAACGTCGGGAAACAGTTTTTTGGCTTCGGCTTGCATTGGCTTAGCGGCCAGTTTCATGCGCCGAATCGTGGTCTTGCGCAGCTCAGGGTCGACGCGGCGAAGCGTGCGAAGCGTGTCGGCTAGGCCGTTCACTTCGACTTTGGTGCTAACGCTTGCCACGGTTCTGCTGCTTTTTCTGCTCCTCGAAAACATCGACCACGGTGTTGAGGTCTTTGGTCTCGAACTCGATGTCGGGGGGCCACCAGCCGACGGCGACCAGCAGTTCTGCTAGCTGGCGTCGTCTGGTTCCCCTGGGGTAGGGCGGTTATCGCTGCTCACAATCTCCGGCAGGCCATCGACCTTGTTGAGAAAGTCATCGAACGTCGCGGGGACGACGATCTTGACGCTCTTGGCTGATTCGTAAGCCAAGAACGCAATGTCTTCGGCGCCGATCTGATTCGCCATCTGCGACATCTTGGCCTTGAACTTGCGTTCCCAAGCGACGAGCGCACGAAGCGTGGTAGTGACTTCGTGCGTCTCGCCGTTCAGGGTAAACCGGAGGGTCAGTTGCATGTCGGGGTTCCTTTGTTAGGGGATGAAACTGGGATCAGCTGGTGGCGCGGGTGAGGGCGCCGCCGCGGAAAGTGACGTCCATCGTCGGCAGCTCGCCGACACCGCCGTTGACGGGGGTGACGGACTCGAGGTAGCAGCCGGTGAGTGTGTAGGCGGGGTTCGAGGTGCTAGGAGTTCCGGAGGTCGTCGGCGTGACGACCACGTTCACAGCCGTCCCGACGATCGAGTTCAGCTTTTCCTCGACCTCGCTCGTGCCGTACGAGATCATCAGCGTGCAGGAGATCTCGTGGTTGCCGAGTCCCTTGACGAACTTGCGGGCGGTGTCGCCGAACCCTGTCGACTCCAGGGCCTCGTAGGCCTCCGTGACGGAAATCTGAGAACATTGGTCTGAAAAATCGACTGAGTCGATGGTCAGGTTGGCCTGGTTGAGAACAACGGTGGTTGCCATTGGGTCAATTCCTTCTTGTTGCTAGCCGGACGGTTAGATCATAGGCGGGGAGCTGTTGCTCACCGATGAGGGCGATAGACGGCGTGCCGGCGGTCACGGCGATGTCCGCGCTCTCATGGATGGCGTCGACGGCGGTCAGGATCCAGTTCGTCGCGTCTTGGTTGCCTGGCGGCGGCGCGAGGACACGGAGCGTGAACGTCATGTCGGCGATGTTAGTGTTGAAGCCGCTGAACGTCGGCATCTCGATGAAGACGGTGAGCGGGCGGGCGTTGCGCGGGTCGGTGACCGGCTTGTAGCCGAGCGCGGTGACAGCGGCTTTGATCTGGGCGATCGCGCTGATGAAGATTCCGGAGGCAGGCATCAGCCCACCTGCGGTCTACCGACGCCGAGGAGCTGCAGAATGCGGCCGTAGGACGCGATCGGCTGTGTGGTTCCCATCGCGTCGAACGAGGCGTACCCGTCGACTGAGCCTCTTTCACGGTACAGCGTGGCGCCGTACATGACGGTCCCGAGCTTGACGGAGCCGTCTGGGACGGTTGACAGGCTGTCGAAGTAGCCGGCCGATGCTCGACGCCGGTAACACCAAGCGTTCGCGGCGGCGACACAGGTCGCAATGAACGCGGTGTCGTTCGCGGTTGCTGATTCGACGCCGAGCCATTCGGTGATGTCGTCGGCGTCGATCCAGCTGCACGTCGTGGTGTAGGTGACGGTGCCGGTCGCGGTGTCGCGCTCGACGTCGTCGCCAGCGTCGATAAAGATGGCTTGATTCGGGTAGTAGACATCCCAGTCGAAAACGAGGTCGCCTTCGTCGGTGATGTCGATGAGCTCGTAGGGCTCGGTGCTGATGACGGTGTGGGTGCCGTCGAACGTGGCGTCGGAGGCCGATGAGATGACGATCTCTTGGCCGACCTCGATTTCTGTGTCCTCGAGCACCTGCACCACGGCATAGTTATCGACCCGCGTGAGATGCGTGATCGTGTAGCTAGCCATGGTGCAGGTATCTCAGGGGGAGGATCAGACGAAGTTGGCCTTGACGTACCGGCCGGAGTCGAGCATGAGCGTCGCGAAGTACGCGAGCCAGGAGATGTTCGTGCCGCGGACGGTGGCGTCCTGAACACGGAGGAATCCCTTGGTCTGCTCGAAAATCTCGAAGCCGGTGGTGTCGCCGAGGATCAGCGTGCCGTTGCCGGCGTTGGCGAAGTTCGTGTCGACAACAACCTGAAGGCCGAAGGCAACGAAGTTCGAGGTGCCAGGCGAGGTGGTGCCGAAGGCGTTCATCGGGCCGACCTGCGGGAACAGCGGGCGACCGGAGCCGTCCTCGAGCTTGCCGAGCGCTTCCCAGTTGCCCGCCGAAACGAACATGTGGGTCGGCAGGTGACCGCCGTTGCCGGCGTTCTCAAGGATGTACGCGGCGTTCGCGTAGAGCCATCCCAGCCACTCGGTGGCGTCGCCCTTGTTGGCGGCGGTGAAGTTGCCGGTCGTGGTGGCGCCGGCGACGAGGGCGTCAGCGGCGACGTTGTCCACGGTGTCGGCGTACACGCGGCCCATGTCCTGAAGGATCAGGTCGATGATCTCGGGGCTGGACCAGTCCGAAACCTGCTCGGACACGGTGACGTAGCCGCCGTAGCTCGACTTGGTGACCTGGTTCTCCTGAACCTGGAACTCGCCGGCCTGAAGCGTGGCGAGCTCGGAGCTCTGCGCGGCCATCGAGGTGTGGGTCGACACCGACGGGCGGATGAACACCTTGCCGGTGCCAGGCATGGCCTTGGCGCCGAAGGCGTCGACCACGGGGCGGTCGCCGAGGTAGTTGTTGTAGACGGGGCCGACGATCGGCTCCGGCAGGACGCCGTCGTTCGAGGTCGTGGTGACGTCGGGCGCGGCGGCGCGGATGTTCTCGTTCATCTGGTGCCAGCGGTGTCCGCCCTCGAGGGCGGCGGCAATCCACTCGGAGGCCGACGGGAGCTTGAACTCCTTCTTGGCGGCGGCGTAGATGGGGGCGGTCGGCTGGGGCGCCTGAACGGCGGCCTCAACGACCTCGGGCTTGATGTCCTCAGACACTTGGTTCTCCTGTTCGGTTGGGGTTTCGGGGTTGTCGGGGGTGGCCTCCGCTTCCGCGGCGGCGATCTTGGTGATCTGGGCGCCTGCGAACGCCGGCTTGTAGACGACGCTCAGTTCTTCCCAGTTGGCTGCTTTGACGACCATCGTGCGGCCGTCCATTTCGTAGTCGGTGGCTTCAATGCCAACCGACACGCTGTCGAGCGCGCCCATTTTGAGCAGCTCGACGAGATCATCGCCGGCCTGCGTCTTGGCGATCTGCGCCTCGAACAGCATTCCGTCGGGTGTGTCTTCGCGGGCGGTGACTTTGCCGACGATGCGACCGGTGTCGTGGTCCTCAAGGAGACGTGGCGCGGGGCCGTCGGTCGGAAGTGCTCCTTGGAGGATGCGGACGCGGCTTCCGCCGAGCACAGTTGCTTCGACGTTGTACGGGACGGCGATGCCTGAGATGGTGCGCGGCTTTTCGTCGCCGGCGGCGGCGTCAAGGGTGACGCTGTCTGCGATCATTCGGATCATACGGCTGGCTCCTGGTTCATGATTTCGGCTTCGGCCAGGTAGGCGTCGACGTTCATTTCGACATGTTTACCACGGGCGATGATGTTGTTCATCGACAATGTTTCTTCGATACAGTCGATGTAGGGCTTGGCGCCGAACAGATAGAGGTCTTGGCGGGCTTGGTTGGCGTTCATGTAGGTGTAGCCACCGACCTCAACGCCGACAAGATAGGGCGGGATGTTTGCGACGCGGGTGAGCTCTTTGGCGGCGTGTTCGCGGCCTTGGACGAGCTGCAGTTTGTCGGGCGTCGAGTCGAACTCGCGCCATTCGACATGCTGGTTGAGCGCACCGATCGCTTTGTGTTGGCGGGCCTCGGCCCAGGCGGCGGAGAGCTCTGACAGCTCCTCGCCGGACATCGGTTCGCCGTCTTTCTGCTGAAGGTAGCCGGCCGTGATCTCGTTCGACGCGAAACGCTTGGCGGCTTCGTCGAGCCGGTAGGCGATGTCGATCGCGCGGGCGCCTTGCCAGAGCAGGCCGTTGACAGGTGCGAGGAACTGGACAACGTTGTTGATGTCGACCTCGACGCCGTTGAAATAGACCTCCTGCGAGGGTCCGAACCATTCGGGGCCGGACTCGTCTGGCGTGTTCACGCTGTCGTGCGGAAGCCAGGTGAACGAGGCGGGGAAGTTGGTCGAGTAGCGGGTGGTGACGTACCAGAACGCGCGGCCGTGAAGGATCAGATCTTGGACGGTGTTGGCGATGATGAAGTTGCGGGTGACATGCGGATCTGGCTGGGTCATCCACGATTCGCCTGGCACATACCGGCGGACGTACTCCTCGGCGGCTTCGTCCCACTCGAGGACGTACGTCTTGAAGTCGAGAGCTGCGACCATCGACACGATGAGATCGCGAGCACGCGAGATCGTCGGGATAGACAAGGCGCGCTGCGTACCAGCCCCGACAGCATAGGTCTGCAGCGCGCCGGGCCTTCCGGCACCGCCAGCTGCGGCATTGACGGTGGAGGCTCCGAATGCAGGCGCCGGCTTTGTGCGGAAAAGACCCACGGTGCGAAGGCTACCACAAGCCTGTGGATATCTAGCGGGAACTTCCGATCATAGGCTTCCGAATGTTCGACTGTGGTTTCGCGGCCATACCGGCGGCGGCGACCATACAGCG
>Ga0208019_1001944_pt1 | contig 10692 bp, 13 predicted proteins | sample CB_VirMetaG_5_FD_184540 | JGI IMG/M metagenome (GOLD analysis project Ga0208019, IMG submission 184540) | Freshwater to marine saline gradient viral communities from Chesapeake Bay - CB_1508_1D Viral MetaG (SPAdes) (version 4) | ecosystem: Environmental > Aquatic > Marine > Coastal | place: USA... | reverse complement strand
AGTCCATGAGATCTGGCATCATTGTCAATGGCAATGGGCAGGAAAGAAACCTGCCCAGTCCTATGATGAGTGGAGACGTAGAGAAGAGGAAGCTATGAAGGTTGAAGATATCTTCCTCAATCTCTCTCAGTGATTACCCAACTATCCATCTTGAAGTAGACGTATTTATTGGTTGTGGTCCATAAACACCTAATGCTTTAATATAATTATCTATAATATCTTGGACAGGCTTTACCGGTTGTCCATATCTTGATACACCTTCTTCTGTAGGAAAAGAAGCAAAAGGAGCAGATAACTTATTAACTAATTGTGTAGTTAATCCTCCTTTTAAACTTTCTGGAGTTATTCCATAAGAACTGCTTAGCAATTTTAAAATTAGTCTATCTTGCATCTCTGGTGTAAACTTTTCACTCAATAATGAAGGCAGTCCTAATTGGTTTGCGACCAAATCTTTTAAAGTTTTGCCCATAAACTGATATCTTCCAGTTGCTCCAGATGAGAGTATCTTTCCAGTTTTTTTATCTTTAAACTTACCGTATCCTACTTCTGTACCATCTGGATACTTTCTACTAAGAGACATATCAATTATTTCTTGTATTGTGTAGTCACCTTTTCCTATACCAGGTATTTCTTTTCTACCAAAGATAGTCCCATATCCTTTAGTTCCTTCAGCAAATGATATAGCATCCAATAATGCTCTTTCTTCATTAGTAATTTCTCTATTTAAAAACTCATCAAGTCTAATTTGTCTTTGCTCTTCAGGTGTGCGAATATAAGGTAAGTTCAATTTCTGACCAGCAAATATTCTGTTATTTTTGATATTGTTCAGAGATATTATTTCCTCTGGAGGCACTCCAGTATTTTTAGATATTTTGAAAATACTATCTCCTGGTTTTATTTCGTATGTTGGCATTGATTGTACCTTATTGATCAAAAAGTTGAATATCAAGACTATCCAAATAAGATTCAAGGTTTCCACCGTATCCTTGTCCAGTTGGGGTGTATCCAGCATACCCTTTAATTAATATTGATTCTGATACTGGTTCTCCATATTCATTTAATTCATACTGAACTAGATCTCCTGTATCATTGACATCAATATTAGGATTTCCCATTCGAGATCGTATATCTTCTATCGACATATTTCTAAAATCACCTCTCTCTGGAGATACTGGTATTATATCAGTTCCACCAAATATAGGTGCTGACATAGAAGGAATTATAGAATCTGAGAATAGTCTTTTTGCTAAAGGTATTTGTCGTTGTTGTGGCATCCTATCAGGACGTACAGGTATGTCACCAACACTTCCATCAGTTCTCATTCTAGTTAAATTACCAATAGTTTGATCTAATGATGTTGGTAATTCTGCTCTAGGATCTATGTAAGTTTGTGTTGCTAATCCACCAGGGACATTAACTGTTGGTCTATCTGTTGGTAGAACATCTCTCTTTACTGGAGCATCAGGACCAAATGACTTTTTAACTTTGTCAATCACATAGCTAAATGGATTGCCTGCAGCTTCTGGGACAACACTAACACCTGTCATTAAGTATGTTCCCTCATCTAGCTGAGTTACTCTATCCTTTTCAAACGTTCTTCCTTGAGTATCAATAACATATTGGATACCAGTAATAGGATGTGTGAACTCTCTATTTCTAGGATTCTCAAGAGAAGGCTTACTAATCTTTTCATATTCAGGTTTAGTCTCTATTTGTCCTGATAATGTTTGATCTGCTGTAGCATATTCTGCCGATGCTTCTTCATTAAACCTTGATTTAGGAACAGTATCTAAACCTTGAGGAGTGCTTAACAATCCTCCTTGCAGTATATTAGCTGTATCTGGAGTATAGGTAGGGTAGTCAGCTTGAACAATATTAGCTCTTGGTTTGATATCATAATAAACATCATTAGACCAATCAGGAAAGTCTTTACCTGCTTGCTGTGCATTACGCCAGTTTCTCCACCATAGTATCTCAGGAGTCATAGGCTCTCCACGAACCATACCACCACCAGGAGATATATACTTTAAGTAAGGATCAGATTCCTGTAAACGAGCGAACATACTTTTCTGACCTATACCTGTGGCTTTTAGTCTATTCACTACATTGCTTAATAGATCATCTAATTTACTAGCCATTATTATTCCTCTTCATAATCTCTACCTAACACAGCTAGATAACTTCCTGATGCTGGTGGTAACATTTGCGCTTTAGATATAGGTAACTTAGATAACAAACCTTTAGTTCTTCTTGCTGTACTTCCAGCTAACTTTGCAGCCTCTCCTACTAATCTAGGAGAAGACAAAGCTAATGAAGGAATTGCTCCAAGTGTTAAACCACCTGCAGCACCAAGAAGCCCTAGACCTCCAGAAGCAGTTACTCCTCTTAGTCCTTTAGGAAAGACACTTGATAGCTCTTGCCCAGCTAGTCCAGCTAGTATGTTCTTACCGCCTGCTTCTTGTAACTTCTCTGCCAATGTCAATCTCTGTCCGTAATTAGTTGACACATTGTTTCTCATTGTTGAGAGTAGTTTCTTTAAAGATACTTCCGCAGGTTTCTTCCTACCAAGACTTAGACTATGTTGTATTTCATATAGCAATTCAGAAGCCTCTTCATAAGACTTCATTATCTTAGCATACTCTGGAGATGCTTTCTTTATTGTCTCTCCTATTTTTTTAGATACTTCAGAAATAACCCCTATTGCTTCAGGATTATTTTGGTATTTACTTCTAAGACCATTTATTGATCTTTTCATATCATCAAAGTCTATTAAAGAATTAGCATTTACATTTTTATATTCTTTTACAACGTCTTCAATATCTCCAAAAAGATCTTTTAGTACTGAACTCCGAGGAATACCAGCTTGTCCAAATATTCTTGATTTTAGATCAGAAGAATCTAATATATCATCTACAGCTTTAAAGTCTATTCTTTGAGAATCCTTAGATACCTTAGACATTCCTTCTTGATATGCTTTAGCTCTATCTGTTTTTATCTTCTGTAAATTAGTTTGAGCATCTTCTAGTATCTGTAAAGCAGTACCTGTGTCAGAATTTCTAAGATTAGTTGTAAAACTATCTAACGCTTCTCCGCCTTCTCTACCTGCTTTGTATGCTTGTTTAATTGCTTCATCACCAACACCAGAAGTAAACGCTAAACTTTTAGTAATGCCAGTTCCAGCTAACTCTGTTCCTTTGACAATACCTTTTCCTGTCGCTGTTAAAGGATCAATAGCAGCAGCTTTAGATGCTACCTGCTCAGCGGCTCTTCCTACTTTAGATGTAGTGCCTAACGTCTTAGCTACTGCTGTACCACCACCACTAAACGCAGCAGAGATGTCTGCAAGTATGCCAGCAGGGTCTTCAGCTAATGCTTTCTTAAAACCATTTCCAGTTGTATACTTTTCAGCAAAGTAGTCTACTACTGCATCAAACTTTTGTTGACTATCTTCTCTTGTTACATCTACACCAGGTATTTGATTAAGTGCTGCTCTTACACCACCACCGATAACTTGAGTAACAGCTTTAGTTGTTTCAATAGGGCTAGAGACAGCATCCCACATATCACCAAGCATCCTTACTGTTGATGTAGGTAAGTTTAATGCTCCTCTTCCAGCAGCTTCAGCCCAAGACATATTCTCATAATCTGTTTCATCTTTATGAAATGCCTGAGATCTAGGTTTATAAATCTCACTTATCTTAGCTTCTACTTCTTCTTGAGTAGCTCCGTCTGGACCATTAACGATTAGTATTTTACCGTCTGGTGCTGTAATTCTATATTTAGCCATTTAGTCCACCACCCTCTCGATTTTCCATTCATTTGATTGCATAACTTCGTCTCTTACATTTTGAGATGAAGGAGTGCTTTCTCCTTTGAGAAGAAGTGACGATATAGTTCCGTTTTCAATCATATCCTCAATACCAGCAGTATCTATACCTAGAGATTCAGCCATTTCAGCAAGTCCAGAGATGTCTTTGCCTTGAGACTTTAATCTTACAATATTTTTAACATAAGCAGATCTTGCAGCTTCAGCTTGCTTCTTTAAGTAATCCCTCGCTTTACCAGGATCCATCCATGGTGTAACAGTGAACTTAGCAAATTGAGCAGCCTCTGTAGCTGTAAAAGCTGAACCAAACAATTCTTTTCTTATGTTGTTCTTTCTTTCTTCGTATTTTAACCACCATTCTACTTTAGCTTTTTCTAGCTCATTGCTTGTAGGGTCAATCTTTTCTAAACTGATGCTGTATTCTCCTAAAGGATTGTTAGCAAATCCAGTAAATGAATCATCAAAGTTAGCTGATAACCACTCTGTCTCATTTAGAGCTTTTGCTGCGTCCTCTGTTTCTCCTAGCAGTTTATCTGATAATGCTTTACCTCTAGCAGCCTTAGAAGTCTTAGCTAGTTTCTCAGCAATAGCTGCTTCTTTCTGTAACTTATTCAGTTCATCAGTTTGCTTATCTCTGTTGATCTGCCTAGCTCTATCAGCAAGCTGTAGGGCTTCGTTAGGATACCCTCTATTGCCAAGTTCTTTAGATATTTTTAACAATGTATCAGGATCGTTCAGATCTTCACCAGACATAGACTGTAGTATTTGTCTAATCTCAGTAGCTTTTTCCATAGCTGGCGATGGAGCTTCACCAAATAATTTCAATCTTCTTAATTGTTCACCTTGTCTTACTCCTGCTCTAGCAACCCCAGCAAACATACCAAGACCTTCACCAGCAGAAGCAAGTCTAGTAAGATACTCTTTTCTAGCTTGTTGTTCTTCTTCTTGTCTTTTGGCGTATGCTAGTTCTTCAGGACTAGGACCAAAAATATCTGCTATAGATGCCATGATTGTTTCCTATTTAATTAATATAATTTACTGGAGAACCAGCGAATGAAACCTGTGGATAAGATCCTGAACCCATGCCATAAGCACTCATAGCACTATTAATTCCTCCACCAATACCACCTCCAGGTATCAAGACATTACTTGGCATACTTGGAGATGATCCTCCAAATAATCCTCCTAGTTTTGTTGCCCCTGTTTTTAACCATCCACCTGCTTTGTTAATCAGATCTTGGTTTCCAAACAATCCTTGTAGTGCTTCATTTTTAGCTTCTGCTTGTGCTAGTTGCTGTCTTGCTGTGACACCTGCAGCGTCTTTACCAAGATTAGCTGCATACTGTTGTCCACCTATCGCAGCACTGCCTATATCCAAGCCTTGTTGTAGTGATAGTCTAGCTAATTCATCTAGTTTAGCTTGATTAGACAAGTAGCTCTGATATGGTGCTAATGCTCCTTGCATCAGATCATATCCAGTACCTAGTAACCCAGCAGCGTTACTTAATTGTTGTTGACCAAATGTTATTTGTTGTTGAGCATAAGGGTCTGCTTGTGCAGCTATTTGGGCGTTGCGTATATTCCTTTGTTCTAATAGTTGTCTAAGAAGTGGGTTACCACCTGTACCTACACTTAGTCCACCTGTTCCTCTAGCCAAGTTAGAAGCAGCCAATCTTTGCTCTTCCTCGATATCATAAGGACGCAAAAGATCCATTTGTTGTTGCATATAACGCTGTCTAGCTTCTTCTGCCGTTGGAGCTAAGTATGATTGACCTAAGTTAAACAATCCTTGTGCTGGTGCAGCATACTGTTGAGCAAAAGGAACAGCTTGTTCAGCAGCAGTTAATCCTTGACCCATCAAAACACCAAGCTTACCTTGTTGTTCTGCTACGCTTTGACTAGGTGTATAACCAGCAGACTTTACAGCACCTGTGACGGGATCTACTTCAAAATTAGAGTGACCGAAGTAAGTCTTAGTGGCTACTGGTCTAAAGTAACCTTGCTGACCTAATTGTTGCATCCTTGCAGCATACTGTTGAGCAGTCTCTCCAGCTTGCTTCTGCATTTCTCTGTTAGAAATGTAGCCTCCAATAGCAGAGCCTATTTGCGCCCCTACAGGACCACCAACTGCTGCCCCTACTATTGGTGCTGCTGTAGCTACTATGCTTTTTAAGAATCCCATCTTCTTATCCTTTTACCTTACCATGTAAATGAAATATAACCATTAGAACCATTAAACCCACTGTCTTGACCAGTACCGCCACCGCCTGTACCGCCTGTTCCGTAGCCAGTGCCGTTATTACCGCCAGAACCTCCTGATCCATAGAAGCCACCGTTATTACCAGCGACACCATTAGGAGAACCTGCTGAACCTCCGCTACCAGGAGCAGGGTAACCACCGACAACTTTACCCATTATCGTACCCTTCTTTCTAACAAATACCCTGTTAATTTAAATCCGAACTTACGTTCAAATGCTTTGTAACTTCTCTTTGTTCCTATTAGTATCTTGTCATATCCTAGTTCTTTAGCTAACTCATCTAAGTATCTATTCCAGTATTCACCATCTCCGTATACCTGAATAGCTACTAGGTAGTCCTCGAATGTAGTCCATGACATAAATCCATGTTCGTTCTCTATTAAGTTATCTGTTGCAATGTGTTCATCTTTAGACTTCTTTAAGTATCTTTCAATATCTTCTTCGTTCATTATGGTTTAGGATACTTATCTTTAACTGCTAAACACTTAGCAATATACTCATCAATTTGTGCTTGATCTCCTTTGACAATACCGTCTAAGTAATCTTCCATTGGAGGATATTCGGCAGCTCTTTTTCTGGAATAATCATTGTCATATTTTGATTGTAGTCTCGATATTTCAGCAGCTATCTCTGTATCGGTAGGTTGCTTAATGTTTGGACTTTGCCAATCTATAACACCATCTGTGATGCTCCATACTGCATTTGGAGTCAATGAATATAACGCTTCTACTTTTGTAAAATTACTCATTTAAGTACCTTTTATACTGTTATGTAACCTCTAATGTATAATGTAACGCCGTTACCACCGCTCTGTCTTGTTAATTTTATTGATTGACAGTTAGATGGAATAGCAAAAGCTGCACCAAGATTCCAATTTGATCCACTTCCACCATCATTTCCTGAACTACATCCTATTGTGTAATCTCCAATTTTAGATCCTCCACCTCCAGTAGAAGTGTATAAACTTATTTCACCTTGTCCACCAGTATTACCTCCAAACGAAGTAGTCAGATAACCAAACAATGCAATACATCCTGATGGGACATTGTATGATGCGTTTTCGCTAACGGTTGTAGTAGAATAAGTTGCGGTTGGGGTAGGAACAGATATTGCTGCTGATGTCCAAGTAGTTCCATTAGAAGTCAATACGTTTCCACTTGTACTCGGAGCTACTACTTGTACTGCGCTAGTACCATTACCAAGTAAAACATTATTAGCAGTAAGACTAGTTGTTCCTGTTCCACCGTTAGCTACTGGTAATGTCCCAGTAACACCTGTGCTAAGACTTACGTTAGTTATAGTATTACTACTACCACTAATAGTTTTATTAGTAAGCGTAGCTGTATTGGTTCTTTCGTCATTAACAAACGCAGTAGTAGCAAGTAATGTTGAATCAGTACCTGCTGCTTGCGTTACACCTGTAGTACCTGAAGGTAATGATGGTGTACCAGTAAAGGTAGGAGACGCAGTATCAGCTTTAGATTGGATAGCTGTAGCTATGGCTGAATACTCAGCATCTATCTCTGATCCTTTAATAATCTTACCTGGATCACCAGTTGATAAACTGTCTTTAGCTGTAAAGTTAGTTGCCTTTGTATAATTTGACATCTTCTATTCCTTAAACTGTTTTACCTGCTTTAACGTAAACATCTATCTTTTGAATTGACAATGGGTTCTGATTTATGTCTGCTTCAAATCCTAACTGTATGATTGAACCTGAACCACCAAGATTAGAACGTACTTCTTCTAATGCTAAACCACTAGAGTATTCTGCTATTGGTGCTACTGTATCATTGTATTCATACAAAGCATTTCCTAAAGAATCTCTTGCGTTATACTCAGATACTGATCCAGCACTAAGACTTTTACGAATATCTAAGTATGAAGCAACGTAATCAAAACCATATTTAATAAATACATCTTGACCTACACCACCAATTACAGTAAAGTTAGCTTTTTTTAAAAACTTTAGTGACGTAGGACTACCTAAGTCAAAGTGATTAGTGTAGTACCGTAACTTATATGTAGACGTATTGTCAAGATATCCTGTGTACTTACCAAGATAACCTCCTTTACCTATCAACAAATCACCAGTATAAGTAACGTGCAACGCTGTAGGTTCTATACTGTCCCAGATGGTAGCTCTTGCTGCTCCATTCTGTAGCCTAGCTCTTAGATCAAAACAGAATACATACTTAGATGTAGGTACTGTCAAGATATAGAAAGCATCTCTTGGATAGTAAGCAGCTTTAATCTTTTCTTTGTTAGACTCTGAATCTACAAAGCTAACTAAGTCATCTCGAATGTTAAAAGATATATCGTTAATAGGTGCTGACTTCTCTTGAATAACACGAGCAATACTTCTTACCCCTGTGTCAGACAAGAACATTACATCTGTACCAGTATTAACAATACTATCTCTTGCAATACATCCTACGTTAGTAATCAAATCAACTAACGTCAACTGTGTTACGTCAATAGGATTAGCGTAGATCGCTATGTTTCTCTTACCAAAGATAATTAAGAAACCGTTGTGTGCTGCTAGTCCTACTACTTGGTCTCCATTAGGAAATACATCTACCAAAGAAAGGTAACCTGAATCACCGGTAGACAGGTTTGATCCATCCAGTAGTGCGCTGAAGTACACAGTCTGCTCATCGTTAGTAATATCTGCCCACCAAGTACGTCCATAAGCTCCCAATACTACGTTAGGTTTAAAGTCAGAAGCTGAAGCATAAGTACTAGGTACTGAGCCACAATCCATTAATCTATTAAAACCATAGCTACCTGTATGAGCGTGACTAGCTCCTAGTTGATGATACACTAGAGGTAAATGATTGGCTTGTGCTAAGTAAGCGTGAGGCTTAATATCTGGTCCTTCACCATACACAATACTTGATGCTGACCAGTTACTACTTGATATACTGTAAGTGACATCAGCACTATTAGCATCATTTCTAACACCTGAAGAAGCACCGTCTTGAACTGCAGTAGCTAAAGTAGTTCCGTCCCACGTCAGTAGTAATGCTTTATTAGTAGGATCTGCACTATCTTGTCCACCAACTATTACTGTTCCTGTCTCTGGTAACTCAAATATGAATTGAATATCTTGTTCGTCAAGATCAACGTTAGTAGAACTATTCTGTTTAACCCAGCCTTTTCTAGCACCAATCCTACCAAACTTATCTATGACACAGTTGTACGCCTCTAGTGCGTAGCCTGAAGACAGATCAACACTACTCTCTTGGGTATTAATACCAAGAAAACCTGGTGCTGATATCGTAGTTGTAAGTAAAGGTTTAGCCATTATGATGCGTGCCAGAGGTATTCATCTCTATATCTACCATTCTCGATAGCTATGTGATCTGATAGCGAAGCGTCAGCTAATGCAGTTGCTTCTTGCGCTGACAATCCAGCATCCTCACCACGCTCTGCTACAGCCATAGCATAGGCATATTTGATAACTGGTTCTGATGGTACTTTTAACGCATCAGCATCAGCACTCAAAGATACTTGAGGCTTGAAGATGTTAAAGTAAATATTGTGAACGCCATCAGGAATAGGATATACGTCAACTTGTGTGTCTCCATTAGAATCAACACCGTTGAAGTTATAATACATTGGTGTACCCTTTTGAGGGCTTTGATTCAAGAACCAGTTGTTCATAGTATGAAAAGGTACATACTCTAAGAATAGATCGCCTTCACTGTTGATGACATCAATAACCTTAAACCTTTGACCAGAACCTGTCATAACGTAGTTAAACAAGTCATTAGCTGTGGTAACAGTTAGTGTCTCAGACAATGCGTTCCACTGGTAAGCATCCTCAACCAATCGCTTAGCATCATTGATAAATTTACCAATTAACTTTGAGTAAGAAGTAGATGTAACATTCTCTACCTCAGACTCTCTAAGTCTAATCAGTACATCATTGACAAGTTCTAAATAAGTCATTTCTTCTTACTCTTTCTGGCTTTAGATAGCGCAATAGCCACTGCTTGCTTCTGTGGTCTACCCTCTTTAACCAACATACTGATGTTACCGCTGATGGCTTTCTTAGATTTACCTTTCTTAAGTGGCATGATTATTTTTTCTTTTTAGATTTAGACATAGTTTTCTGTAAGCATTTACCTGCTGCCATGCACTTCTTTGGATAAGGACAAGTAGGACAAGGTTTAAATGTTGGCATTGATTAGCTCCTATGAATGAAATTGTATTGTTTCTGCTGGTTTTAGTTCTATCGTTGCTAAATAAGTTACAGAATAAGTAGTACCTGAGTTTTGTATTCTAATCTCGTCATTCTCTTTCATTGCAACAGCAGCCTGACCATCTAATAAAACACTGTCGCCAGCACCTAAGTTTTTACCTGCAACTATTAAATACTCTGTATTTTCTGAAGAATCATACCAATAAACTTTAGGTGTCTCATTACCGTCAAGACTAATAATATATTTAACTATCCACAAACCTGTGTTCTTTGAAGGAACAGTAAATAATGTTTGCTTGACATTAGCAGCAGGACTGCTAGTTGGTCCTAGTGTTCTTGCTACGCTTACTGTTCGAGCCATGTATAATTCTTTCTAATGATTTAACAAACCCAGCCCAGA
>Ga0208019_1001943_pt1 | contig 10693 bp, 10 predicted proteins | sample CB_VirMetaG_5_FD_184540 | JGI IMG/M metagenome (GOLD analysis project Ga0208019, IMG submission 184540) | Freshwater to marine saline gradient viral communities from Chesapeake Bay - CB_1508_1D Viral MetaG (SPAdes) (version 4) | ecosystem: Environmental > Aquatic > Marine > Coastal | place: USA... | reverse complement strand
TACATAGAGGCATTAGAAGATGATAGCGATTGATATTACAGAAGACATACTTGTAGAAGCTGGCAAACGGGCATCCAACATGCCAATACTTGCAGGTAGCATAACAAACGGTCAGAGCAACACGCTCGGTTCCGTCGGTGAAGTACTTGTACAGCGAGTACTTAACGCCGAATTCTCCAATACCTATCACTACGATCTCGTACATGATGGGCGTCGTATCGACGTTAAGACTAAGCGGTGTGACAGCATCCCTCAAGGGCATTACGACTGTTCTGTCGCGGCACACGGCTCAGATCAAGACTGCGACGATTACGTCTTTGTACGTGTACTTCATAACATGCGTCGTGCATGGATACTCGGTTTAATAGAGAAGTCCGAGTTCTACACCAAAGCTACTCGCTACACTCGTGGCGATGTAGACCCGTCGAACGGTTTCATATTCCGTGCCGACTGCTACAACCTTCCCATTAACCAGCTTAAAAAGATTGAGGCATGAAACAAAAACCAACAACAAAGATAGATGCACTGTTTACTCTTCAGTGCGGCCTAACGAGAAACGGGGATGTTAAACTTGAAATGGATTATGTAGATCCTGATCTGTTTACAGAAACTATGAAGCAGGAAGCTCCAGACTTTGATGGTACCTTCCAGATTGCATCCTTATTACGCTACCTGAAAACAGCGGGCAGTGAAGTCATGGAGAAGGCGTATGGGTACGTCCAAACCTAAGATCGAACTTGAAGAAGTACAGCTTGAGCTACCTCTTGACATGCCGCATATACAGCTTGACCCTAAAGATCGTGTGTGGTACTACGATGGGTACGGATTAAAGCGCCGCATAGACAACGACAAACCTTACGAGGAATAGACCATGTACGACTTACCTGAACACATAACTATATTCTACTTTCTTATTGCAGGCTTCTTCTTTGGTTGGGCAATGCCACGAGGCAAGTACCTGAAGTCCCTACAGCTAAAGCTATTGAAAGCCTTGCACAACTTCTTTGCAGACGAACAGGACTACATTCAAAGTAAAGTAGAACGTATCCGCAAAGTTACGCGCCGTAAGAAGTGATGCGTTATGAGATACAATCACTGGTTCTGGCACAGCGTCCCGATTACACTATTGAGTAAGTACTCGGGCAAGTTACATGCTTGGTTGTGGTACAAACGCTTCGGTAGAAAATAAAAAAACCCCATCCCATAAAACTAAAGGGCGCCAGTAAGACTAGCGCCCTTTCGTCGGCCGGGAAAAGCCCAACCCTTTAAGTTTTTATAGAAGTTTAGATCTTTTGTGGCATCACCATGTTCGCAGCGGCGGTCATTGGTGCGGGCGCTGACATTTCAGTCGAGTTTTTTGCCATACCACCTGCCATCATCTTCTTTTTCTTTTTAGTACCGTGTGCTTCACCACCACACATCATTGGTTTACGGGCAGTACCGCCGTAGCGCATGCCATTTGGTCCGTTGTAATAACTCTTCATATTATTGTACTCCTAGTTGTTTCAATTGTTCTTGCATACTTCCTCCGGGTGCTGTCAGAGGCTTCTGCTTACCGTCTGGGCCTGTCACCATCAGATTATAAACACCATTACCCACTGTGCTCAGTATGGCACGACCTGAGTTAAATGTAGATGATACTATACCCTCTCTTCCTGATTGCTGAGTCAAGTACAGGTCACGAGCCATTACGGTGTACAGACGCAGCTCTATGTTCTTCGCTTGCTTAAGAGTCAGACCTTCACCCTTTTCAAGCACGTCAATAAGCATGCGTCCAAACTCAGGGTCTGTCATAAGAGCCCTAAATGCAAGTAGCTGATTTTGTCTAGCCTGCCGAATAGCAAACTGGAAACCGTACTGCTTCAGTCCGAGCTTACCAATCCATACAGAATTTAACTTGGAGAATTCTGTCTCAAGTGTAATCTCGGTCGGCACCTTTCTGATGCTGATTTTGTTTTTGGAATCGGGCCTTCTAAATCCAGAATAGATATCTAGTATGGTTTCATAATTCTGTCTTGCCCCCGGTGCAAACTCGTCAAGAGCCCGAACAATTGTCGGATCATTGAGAGCCGCTCCAAGTTTTTCTGGATCAGGTACACCATTTGTTGAAACTCTTTGCAGGACCTCAAAAGACAGCAGATGAGCCATTTGCCTGTTAAAGATTGTCTCTGCAGCTTCTTGCGTCATAGAGGGGTCTACACTAAGAGTTCTAGTGACGTACGCACTTCTCAGAGATATAATGTCGTTCAAGTTACCGCTAGTTATATGATCTATAAGCAGCGTTGATGAGGACATATTGTTTCTTTGAAGACGCTGGGTTAAATCTCGCAAAGGCTTTAAGGCTTCGCGTTCTGCTGTAGAGTACTGTGCTACATCCCTTTTTACTTCATCGTAGGCTTTGTTTAAGTTATCCGTAGCGTTACGCAAACCCTCTCGTATACTATATATTTGTTGGTCTGCAGGAATACCGTCCGTATACTGCTCTGGGTTTGAGAATCTAAAGAGCTCTCCGTCTTCAAATAGATATGTTGTTTGAGGCTCTCCATCCACTTTAAGCAACGCTTTTGTATTTGGATCTGCTTTATATACTGGGATCTGTTCCAGCGCTTGCAACCTTAACAACAGAGTCTGAGAATCTATAGATCCGTGTACTAAAGCCTCTTTACCATAATGGATAGCAAGAGCTTGAGCACGTTCTGGATCTATTTCTGCGGTTATACTTATCTTGCCTGATTTGGCTGCATTTCGTAGTTGCTCACCGCTCTCTGATGTCCACCACAGGTTATTGCTGTACTGAATAATGAGGGATTTAGCCAGTTCTGCTTGTGGCGTTCCCTCTATTAAGAAGAAGCGTTTTTGGTCTGGGTCGTACGTACCCCCAAGCAATCGGGCCAGTTCAGATCCTAGCTCTGAATCCACAGCAGCTTCAATGTTCTCCGTCCTACCCTTCTGAACTTTATCCATTGTTGAGTTGACAAGATCATCCATTGCTGTTGCTTGCTTGGATTTGCTTAGACGTGACAGGTTATATGTTTTTGTGTTACGGTCAAACCAGCGTTGTTGATACTCTGTGTTAAACTTGTCTGCTCTGCCAAGCGTATCTTTAATGTCGGAGACCACAGATGTAGGCTCAGTTCCATAGAACCCTGTACTAAAACCTAGATCGTCAGATAGAGCTATAGTATTTAAATCAGTACGTGCACGCATTGCAGCAACGCCAGAAGGAGTCTGGGCAACCCTGTCTGATACAGATAGAGCACTTCGTACACCTTTATACTCGTCTATACTGAGTCCAAGTTTCATGTTAGATGCAATAGTACTTGCAATTTCTGGGGTCATGTCTGGGCTGAGAGCAGCCAATACTGCTGGATCATTGCTCGACATGAGATCCCGAATAAAGAACCAGTTTTCAACTGGCGACGATCCCACCTTCATCGTTGCAAAATCTGAGTTACTCCCTGCTTCGATAAGGGTATTCTGAATACCCCTAACCACTTGATTAAGTTTGTCAGCCTGTACTCCCAAGTTCATATCAGCCGTTATACCGAATATATTTCCCAACGGCGTGTTTGATATGCTGCGTAGGGCAGGTATGTTTGCAAACTTAAGTCCTACACGGCTCTCTGGCTTCTTACCACCTATGCCTAATCCCAGACCATTCCGCACATTTAAGTCCAGTGTCTCATCTAAAGTAGAAGTATAGTCTGGATTATCCATAAAAGATAAACCATTATTCCTTCTTAACTCGGTAAAGAATGCGGTTGCGTCCATCATGGGCGCTTCTGACTCTGGCAAATCGGCGTACGGGGCTTTGACTGCGTCATAGTTCGCATCTCTTATGCTGCGATCCATCTCTTTATTACCTGCAGCATCCCCAGCAAGACGTATGCCTACATTGGTGCCGCTATTAATTGTGCCAATGCCACTGTGCATTTGGGATATTTCAAGATAGTTCCCTTGAAGGCGTTTTGCTTCAGCTTCTAATTGAGACAGGTATTTTTCATAGTTAACAATCTTGCCAGAATCATCTACGTTATCTTGTAAGATTTTTCGGTTAGACTGACTGACAATATCTGTTGCGGATACAACAGGTATACCATCAACAGTTACCCCGTACTCGAATAACATACGCTGTTGCTCTGCTAAACTACTAAGAGCTTCCTCTGCTCGTTTTAAATTGTCATCCAGTACCTGTGTTTTTGAATTCAAGTACTCATCAGCTCGTGTAATAATCGAGGCTAATTCTGGATTTGTTTTAGCTATTTGCTCTACATTAGGAGACAGACGAGCAATAGCTTGTTTAAGTTGATTGTGGTATCCTTGCTGCATTCTGCGGAAATTTAGTACTTCAGTCATTGCAGCAGTACCTTGCGGAATATCCATGCCTACAATTTTATTTGTCATTTGGTCTGCTAACTGTTCAGCGATATCTATGCCGATGATGTTCATTAGCAAGACAGGCATATCCCCTTCTTTAAATATCGGATTACCATCAATATCCAATATCTGAAGAGATTGCTGTTCTAAGTTTCGCATTGCCTCCAAATTACTTAGCAACACTTTTTCTGCTTCTGGGCCAGCAGCTTCTAACATCTGAAGCATCATATTTCTTTGTGCTGCTGGACGTGTACTCAAAGCAGCCATAAGACTGTTCCTATCCCGTACTTCTCTTACAAAATTTGGGATACCCACTAAAGACGTAACTGGCGCAGAAACAAACTCTGCCGTTGCTCCGATTAATCCAGCAGTTGCAGACAGAGACTTGCGTATCAACGAATCTCCCACAAAGGCACCAAAGAATTCTGCTGCTACTGTGTGATCCTCACCGAATATGCTTTGTACCGTTTGCCCTGCAGCTCCCATCCCAACAGCTACGGAAAATTCTTCACCAACAGCAGAGATGGCTGCTCGTGACATTCTAGAATTTACGTGTCTAAGTACAGCAGCATCTTTTTGATTGTTTACGAAGTTCTTGGCTGCGCGAGCTTTGTCCAGCACAGAAGCATTTGGGTTTGCCATCACATCCAAGTTTCTATTTATTCTAGCTTGTAGTTGAGAGAATTCTGACTGCCGAGTAGCACGGGCTATAGCCTGCCCCTTTGGTGTTGTACCAAAACCGATATCTACCTTTTCTGCGATATTTTGTGTACGCATATTTCGTAATAATGGTAGAGAAGGGAACAAAAGCTGGGTTCTAGCCCAATCTTCTCTGATTTTAACTAGATCGTCTCCGCGCCTTGCTGCCTCTCGTACGGCACCTTGTACAGTAGTTGTACCGTACTTTTCTGTTAAGTACTTTGAGTAGTTTTTAAATAGATTGACAGAGGATGCAAGACGTACGCCGTATGCAGGAGCCCCAAAACCAATCACGTCAGGTACAAACCGTGTCGTACGCTCAAACATGTCTTGACGGAAACTTAAAAGTTTCTCAGCACCCTCTACAGAGATGCCCATCCTGTCGGCTACTACTTCTGCGTAGTACTTGAACTCAAACCCGTCGGTTGTCAGTTGTATCTTTCTTTCGCCATCCAGACCTACAATTACATTTATAGTAGGATCAGATTCAGCTTCTGCCTTTATTGTTTCCTCAGCACCAATAGCCAAAACAGCAGTGGCTGCTGCGTCAGCAAAAATGGCCTTCTCCCGTTCTTCTTGACTTAAAGTCGCGTAAGTAATGTCACGGTAGGGGTCTGGTTCCCCCTTACGTGCGGCGGTAGCCTGATCAGTAATTACTCTGCTAGTTACTCCCAAGTATCCTGATTTTTTTATTTCTTCTGGAACACCAGCTTTGATCGGAATAAGAGCCGTTTCAAAAGCTAAATTTGCATAAAATAGCCCTAAGTCAGCAACGCTCTCTAATGTACCAACGGCCTCCCGCAAGTCTGAATTATGCTGTTGCATAAGTACTCGTTGATCGTACGGGTTAAGTATTCCGACTCTCCTCATAAGATTTCGGTACTTTCCTACAGACTTTTCATCATCTGTGGTAAATACGAAATCTTTAAGATCCATCAGCCATCCCTGCGGTGCTGGGCCTTGCCACGTGTTTGTCTCTTGGTTGTACGTTTTACCAGACAACTTCAGATAATCTAGAGCAGGAGGAAGAGTTGTAACTGCTAAAGGCAATGAGTTAGGGTTAGTGTTGTCGAGAGATATTTTTGTTGCTTTAGAGCCTTCTACGTACTTAGACAGTACGAACATGCCTCCGTTTTCTACCAACTCGGCATATCGTCTGTCGGTAGTTTTAAACAGAATTCGGTGAAAGTTAGCCAGTACAAAATTTCCGTCGTTGTCAATAGCGCCCGGAAGATACTTGGAAGTGTCTCGTCTTCCGTCTGGCCCTATAGGATGGGGGGTTAAATAGCCCTTAGCGTCCGCAACAATTGCTTTAGTAGCGTTGTCCTCTTCCATATTTCCTGTGCTAAAATACTGCGAGAATATCTCAGGCTCTGGTTGATTAGGATTGACAGAACGGTACGCTCTCTGCAATGCACTCATGTTGTCGCTTGTAATAGCAAACGATCCCATTGTGCTTGCCCGTTGAGCATTCACAGTATCTGCGGCGTTTTCTACTCTGTTTTTATACTCCGTTTGTGCTTTTACCTCTGCTTTAGCATCACGCTGTTGATTCTCAAAGGCCTGCTCTTCAAGAGCTGTTATTTCTTGCGCATAACGCTCTGCGTCTGTCATCTCTTCTGGTTTAGCAGGTTGCCCTTCGCCCTGCCGTATAATTTCAGGCATAGGCGCTGGTGCGTCTGGTGCGGCTTCTGCAGTAACATCCTGAGACGTGGGGAGTACCTCGCCTCGAAGGAGGCCAGTGTCTGCTAAATTAATTGTTTCAAAAGAATTATCAGCCATAAGATACTGTCTTTCCTTTAAGAGCTATTGCCAGTCTGCTTCAGTGGAACCGCCCGCTGAGTCTATTTTTTTATTATCATCATCTTGCGTCTGAGGTGTGCCTGTTATTTGCTCATCGGGCTTTCTTGGTGATAGATATCTCATAGATACGTTACCCATAAGCATCTGAGCCCCCTCCATAAGCCTAATGTTTTCACCTGCCATGATTCTGGCGTACTCTAGCTGTATACCAGCTTCCATATTAAGTGTGCGCAAAATCTCAATACTTTTGGCAGTATTAGAGAGTATTAAACTTTGAAGATTTGTTGATAGTGCTGCCTGTTTAAGGTCAGCATCTGTGGTTCTGTCTGACGATGTCTGACGAATACGCGCTACCTGAAAGGTAATAGTATTTGAGTAGTATTCAAGCAGAGCGTTTAAGGCTGCTTGTGCAGCTCTCTCATCTTTATAGGAACCATCTTCGTTTGTTGCAAGAGGATCTGTCGCATCAAAGGTGCCTCCAAACTTATTAAGAAATGCTTGGCTTACGTTTACCAACAATTTTCCCTGTTCACCTTCAATGGACGCAGCGTTCTCTACGATTTTGTTGGCTGTCTCTCGAAGTCCAACCATAAGTGAGTTAGCCTTTCCTACAATGCCCTTTGTTGCGAGACCCCCTTCTAACAAGTCTATAGCAGCACTCGTAGTAGACTGCATAGCAACAGCAATATCCCTACGGGCGTTTATCTGGTCAATCTTGATGCTGTTACGGTCTCGATAAGCTCTTATGGTATCCTGTGCAGATGCTCCCGGAACTTTAAATATACGGTCATCCCGAATAGAAAGACCAACAAGTGAAGCAGAGCTCGTAAAATTACCACTAACGTATTTATCACCACGAGAAGGCAGATAAAGAGGAGACCAAATTTCACTGAATCAACAACGGTTATACCGCCTGTTGTCTCAATCTGGATAGAGTTGTTTTTATGCATATCTACGGTTTGACTCATAGCCTTTGCGTACGCCTCAGGATTCGACGTAGCGCCTAGTACCCCGTTGATCTGAGCCGCTCTTTGCTTTGGCTGTATTATTCTAGAGTTCCTTCCAAGCATTTGATCAATCGCAGTCGGAGGTACATTAGTGGTCCAATCCGCAATAGGATTTACAATATCTACTACTTCTTGAGGGATGCTATATTCGCTACCCGTTGGCACATTTGTTTGATAATAAGTACTGCCAAATACGTTTTCCGGTCTAGATAAACCTGTAGCCCTCTCACCTGAAGTTGCTACTATCTGACGGAGTACTGGACTAATATCTGGATCATCTAGTTTGTCTAGGTATAGGCGATTTGATATATCCAAAGGGGTAATGGCACCTGTCTCTGGATTTCTCTGTGTACCATACTCTCTTTGAATACCCTGTACGGCACCTGCTATAGCTTCACCATACCTTTGGAGATCCCGCTTTGCATCCGTATTTCCTGTTTCTGCTAGTGCAACCAAATGATTTACAAGAGGAACACCATCTGGCGTTTCTAGATTTATTAGCCTTAGATACGTTTGATCTGGATTCTTATCGCCGTAATTCAATGCGTTATATGGTTTAGTCTCCATAGGTTGACTATAGTAATCCATAGAGCTAATCCACCCTGAGTTTCTTACTGTAGCATCACTTACAGAAAAGGCCAGCCTATCTCTGTTGGCAGTATGTGTCTGATACAACTCACGGAATCTTTCTTGCGCTTCTGCCTCGTACTTGCGCTGAGTTTTAATGTCTTCTACAGCCGCAGTAGCAACACCGTTAACTAATCCTAATAAAAAACTCATGTTATGTTCCTACGCTTTATTAGATTCTACAGGGGTATTTAGGAAACTACCCGTAGGTTTATTCTCGGCCTTTTTCTCAAACCGCTCTCGACTCCGTTGAGCAAGCTCCTCACTATCCCTTTTATCACGGGCATTATTCTCAGCTTTCATCTGGTTCATGACCATATTAGCCAGCTTCGGGTTCTGGGTTTTCATCTTTTCTAAGTAATTATAATCTTCATCAACCTCACGCATGACGGCGTTTCGAGGATCTTCATAACTCATGCGGAACGGGATATCGTCGTTGTCTTCGATAGCGACAGATGTCAAGTACATCATAAGAGCGGGGCGAATTAGCTCTGCTATGTCTGGGTTCCACAGATTCTCAGAAAAGCCCTGAATAGCTGTAGTCCTAGCAAGTACAGATATTGGAGTACCAGAGTAAATTAGCTTCTTAGTTTGATCCCGATATTGGGGGTTTTTTAATCTATCAATCACAAAGCCAAGCGCGTCATCTACCGTAGTAAATCGTGGCGGTTTAGCCCACGGGTTAGTACTCTGGGTTAAACTAAATCCGGGGGGCGCTCCCGATATCATTCTATTCTTGTATGGATTGTTAAACGCCATATTACGCTCCTCCGCTATTAGTTTTAGCAGGTGCTACTCGTGGTGCAGCGACATCAATAGGCTGTCGTGTGTCAAGACCAATGGTGGGTTGCCCTTTAAATCTTCGAGAGCGGGCAAACTCCGCACGTATTGTCTCGTTATTTGAGTTGAGTACTCTGTTAGTAGCATCAACCATGTCTTGAGACGTAGTAAATCCTAGAGCTTGTAAAGCAGATGGACGCCCATAAGCCATTCCCTGAGAGCTTCCGGGGCGTTTCATCGTACTCATGCGTCGAGGTACAAACGGTTGATCCTTACTCTGATCTTGAGATACAATATCTTTGATATCTTTAATAAGACTTATGCCGGATTTTAGATCATCTATAGTTAAGGATGTAACTGTATCTTTTACGCCTGTTGCAAAATTGCTTGCGCCTTCTATAAAATCATCGAATGTGCTCATGATGTAGTGGTTCCTGTAGTATCAATCATCTTTAAGCCAGTCAAAACTAGGATTACGTATCCAATCTCCAACAACGGTACCTTTTGCAAACAGAAGCTCATAACCCCAGTTTCCTAGTTGGGCTGCTGTTTCATACTCCTGTTGGCTTGCAAGAAACGAGAACTCTGCTTCTAGGCTCATTGCGAGTGCCGCCATATCATGATTGCGCTGTGCTATGTTCTCTGCAGTTGTCAAAGCCCACTGAATGTCATCACGGTACGCATTCCATAGCAAGTTCTGTGCTTGCTCTGTCATATTAAATAAGTTCTGAGCATCAATACGTGCTGCCTCATTTGCCGCTGCTGTATCCGCAGTATTTGCTTGACGCCGCCACTGTGCGTTGGATTGATCAATTTGTAACTGCATATTCTTGTTAAATTGATCGCGTTGATTCTGCAGGTCAGCATTGTACTGTGCAATAGAGTTCGCTTCATTGACGTTGAACTGTTCTTGAGCAGCCCTACGATTCATGTTTGCCGCCTCGATGCTCGCATCTAACTGAGCAAAGAACTGATCTACCTGTGCTTGTGATTGAGCGTTAAACTGGCGGGCTGCGTTTTCAGCAGCCTGATCAGACAGCATCTTCTGTATGTAGCCTTGATAATTTAACTCTTCTGTTTTTTGAGCATTGGTCAGATTCTGCGTATCCATAGTCAAGAAAGCACGGGCATTATTAACTGCAGCAGTCATACGAGCATCAAGATTAGCCTTATCCATAGCTGCAAATGTCATTGCGTTCTGTAGCGCAGCCTGTTGTTTATTGTTGATGTTCGTTAGCTGAACCGCAGCGTACTTGTCAGCATCGGCCTTAGCAATCGGGATACCTGCTTCCATAATGGCTTGCGTCATTGCCGCAGACGCCATAGACGAAGAGCCCAAGCCACGAGCCTGCATCATTGCTGTTACAGTACGCATAGCTGGGCTCGCCCATGCTGGGGGC
>Ga0208019_1001942_pt1 | contig 10697 bp, 10 predicted proteins | sample CB_VirMetaG_5_FD_184540 | JGI IMG/M metagenome (GOLD analysis project Ga0208019, IMG submission 184540) | Freshwater to marine saline gradient viral communities from Chesapeake Bay - CB_1508_1D Viral MetaG (SPAdes) (version 4) | ecosystem: Environmental > Aquatic > Marine > Coastal | place: USA... | reverse complement strand
ACAAAATCATTCAAGAGGATAATCCTGAAGCGTTAGAAGAGCTATTAAAAGCCATTCGTGGTGCCCCATCTGGTAAGGCTCTTGGTGCTGAACGTGGTTTAATTGATTTGGATGAGGGTAAAAGAATTTTAAGCCAAGGGAAGTATGCTGGAAGACCGATCTTAGAAGTCCTAGAAGAAGTTAGGGCTAAATTGCCAGCAAATAATCTTGTGCGCAGAGATGTAGAACGGGCGGCTCTTCGTTTGGAGAGAGAAGCCGCAAGCAAGGCCACACTCAGAGGCACTGGTGCGGAACAGGCAGAACAGGTTCGTCAGAACCTAGCTCGAATGTATCTTGATCGTGCTATCCAAAAATCACTGATTCCAGATGCAAGAACAGGGGAAAAGGTTATTGATCCAATTGCTCTTGCTGCAAACATTCGTGAAAAAGGAGCCACTGTTAATAAGCTGTTTGGCAAAGATATGAAAGCTCTTGACGATGTTTTAACGGTGTTGGAACGCGGTAAGTCGAATCTTGCCCCTAACGTCATTCAACAGCTACGCAGTAAACCTCTTGGTCAGGCTCTGTTTGACTTTCAAGCGGCGCAGGCAAAACGAGCTGGTGCGGACAAAAGTGTGATTATCAACACGCTACGCAGTACATCAGACCCTGAAGTTATCGCTCAAACGGTCTTCAAGACCCCTTCTTCTGTTAAACAAGCAAAAGATTTTCTTCCCGCTGAAACAATGGAAGCTGTTAAAGACGCATCCATGGGCAGGATCTTGAAACAGATTGGTGCTACTGTGGACGAAGCTGGCGAAATTCGTATGACAGACGATTTTGTGGAAGCCTTCAAGTCTGGCAGATTGGGTAATAAGTTGCAGTCTGTTCTACGTTCGTATGGTCCAGAAACGATTGACGCCATGTTCCAGCCTGGTGCTTCTAAAGCATTAAATGAAATGGCTGAAACAATGGTTCGCGCATCTAACGCCGCTATTCAAGGTAAGGGTGGTCTTGCCGCACCACAGATTGCGTTAGGTCTTGGTGTCGTCAGTTTGATTATGAACCCGCTTGCCACACTACCGACAGCGTTAGCATACAGCGTAATGTCCAAAGCATTGCGTAATCCAGCGGTTCTCAAGATGATGATGGCTTCACGCAAGCCAAACACTGTCAAGCAGTTCCTGTCTGGTAAATTCAAGGCAAACGACCCTCTTGCACAGGGTTTCCAAGCCATGTGGCAGTTGGCAGGTGCTGGCACTGTACAAGGTAGTAGAATGCTGGCTGGACAAGCGCAAGAAGAAGCTCGTCCTGCTATGACAGCCGCAAGACAACAGCTAGATCCTATGGTTCAGCAAACCATACAAGCTGCCCAAACCATGGCTCCGCAAGTCACGCCACCAACCGCAGGAACCCCGTCTCAAGTCTCTCCCCTCTTGGTTCCTGACCCAGTAACTCGTGCAACATTTGGGATACAGTAATGGACGTAAATCAACTGAAGAAAGAGCTTGCTCTTGATGAGGGCGTTCGCCATCAGGTTTATCTTGATCATCTTGGGTATCCTACATTTGGTATAGGACACCTTATCAAAAAGGATGACCCTGAATACGGTAGCCCTGTTGGCACAGACGTTTCAGAAGAGCGGGTTGATGAATGCTTTAAGGAAGACATCAAGGTTACGCTTGGTGACTGCTTGACGCTGTATGACGACTTCTATGAGCTTCCAGAAGAAGCCCAGCTAATCATAGCCAATATGATGTTCAACATGGGTCTTCCTCGAATGACGAAGTTTCGCGGGATGAAGCGCGGGGTTGATGCAAGAGACTGGAATAAAGCAGCCGATGAGATGGTCGATTCGGCTTGGTATTCGCAGGTAGGTAAACGCAGCGAGAGATTAGTTAACCGTATGAGAGCATTAATAGACAGCTCTAAGAATGCTGAGTGAATTAGACACAGGCAAGATCGGCGAATATATCTGCGCTCTGCGTATGCTTAAATCTGGCATCTCGTGTCAGATCGCCAATTTCGAGGCTTTGGATATCATCGCTTACCATGAAGATAGGTTGATCCGCATCCAAGTCAAGTCCAGCACCCTAAAAAAGAATGGATCTGCACCACTAAATGGATATCAATTTAACCTTGGTATTGGTGGGAAACAAAAGAGGGTGATGACCAGCGCAGATTGTGATGTCATAGCACTGGTCGCCATCGAACAAGAGCAAGTAATCTTTTACCCGCAAGATAGACTTCCGCAAAAAACAAAACGCCTGTCACCGAAACGGTTTGAAAATAATGATGTCTGCCTTAGTTCTTGGAACAGAACTATGTCTCATCTGTTTGACTAGGATCCCAACCCTCTGGGGCTGGGTGATACACCAGATGAAACGCTCCGCATTCTGGGCAGCTCAAGTTCGACACAATAAAGTATGCGTCATCGTCATCGATATCATGGTCGCCGCCCCAGATTACTTCGTGATTACAAAGAAAACAGTTAGCCATTATCCTACTTCTCCCCAGTTGTTGCCTAGTTCCTGATCCACCTTGCTCGGCACTTTAAGTGGCGTGCTGGTTTCCATGATCTCCGTGATTCTCGATGCTTGCTCCTTGGACTCTACATTGAAGCAGAGTTCGTCATGTACCGTGAGCAATGGCACAAGACCCTCTTTGTAGCATTCAACCATCGCGGTCTTCGTTTGGTCGGCTGCCGAACCTTGGATCAATCGGTTCAACGCCTTGTAGGTAAAGGCGCGGCGGATGTTCATGCCATACTCTTTCTCCGCATCTTCGCGCTTCATGGGCTTGTTGTAACCAAATGTCCTTGGCTCCCACATATCAAACCGACACTGCCGCCCCGACATAGTCCTGATCTTGCCATGCTTGCTAGCCTGGTTCGACACCAGATCAGCCAACCCTTTAACAAAAGGAACTTTAGTGTGGTATTGCCCTAACAATTCGGTGGCTTCGTCTGTGCTGATGTTCAGTGTGTTGGCCAGTTTGCCTTTGCCCATGCCATACATTATGCCCAGATTCACGGTCTTGGCTTGCTTACGGCTGATCCCAGCCATGTCTGCCACCATCTGGTGGAAGTCCGCATCGCCTTTGTGATACTGCTCAACCAGTTCGTCAACCAATGGATGCCGCATGTTGTCGTTGAGGCTGGCGCAGTAGTGCACCAAGAGCCTCGGCTCTTGACTCGCGTAGTCAAAACTCCCCCACTTGCAGTCCTCGTCAGGGATGAATAGGCCACGAATCAATGCCTTGATCTCTGGATCTCGTGCTGGGATCTGCTGTAGATTGGGGTTACTGGATGAGAAACGCCCTGTCACAGTGCCTCCATCATCAGATCGAAGCGGATGAAATTCACAATGGATCCTACCGTTGTTCGAAAACTTCAGAATGTTGTCGATGAATGTGTTGCTTGCTTTATCAAGTTCCCGCAGCCGAAGGATCTTTGCTGCAACAGGGTGCGGTGAGGCTTGTAGGAAAGCCTTCGTGAACGATGGCTGACCGTTGCCTTCTGTCCTATTATAATAAAGGTTATAATAATCGAATACTTTGGCTACACTGGTGGCAACCCACGGCTCGACTTGCAATCCTGTTTCATGCTTGATGTCGGCAACAAGATCCTTCTTGGCTTGGATCAGGTTTGCCTTGGCTTGTTCAGCACCATCTATGTTGACCTTCACACCACGCTCACGCATGTCCAGCATGACAGGTATCAGTGCCGTTTCCAGATCAAAGACCGTCATCAGGCTTTGTTGTTCCAGTTCAATCTTAAACTTGTTCCACAACTTCAGTGTAAGTTCAGCGTCTTTCTCCGCATACTTGCCGACAAACCGTGAGTTCAGCCGCCACATTTCCCCTTTCGGATCGAATCCATGGTCAGCCGCAGCCGCACGAAGTGTCTTCTCATCCTTGCGCTCGTTCAAATAATCCCGAGACAGATTGTTCAGGCTGTAACTAAAGCGGTTTTCATCAAGCAGAGGCGCAGCGATCATGGTATCAATAATAGTACCTTCAACCTTTACCCCAGCCCAGCGCAGCCAGCCAGCGTCATAGGTGGCATTGTGCATGATCTTTGGAATATCAGGCGTAGCAAGTTGATCCTTGAGCCAGTTCATGACTCGCTTCAATGGGATGTTGCCACCGCCCTCGTGAGCGATAGGATAGTATCCAACAAAATCCCCTGCCGCAATGGCGACACCTACGATGAAGCCATCGTTTCGGCACCACCCTGGCCCTAGTTCCATAAGGTTTGGATCACTTGTTTCCAGATCGATGGCGATATAACTTGAGTTACGCAGATCTGGGAACTCTGATGGGGGGAGCCAATCCTCATCGAATGTGTCTATATCCATACGATGAAGCCAACTTAGTTGGCTACTCTCTTTCCGTGCCATCTATCTCTCCTCCAAGACTCGCATAGCCAGCAATGTCAACCCAAGAGTCCTCATGTTCTGGTGTATTTATCAACCGAGCAACCTTGAGAAGGATCATACACTGATAAACTTGTGCTACGCTTATTTCCTTTTTCAATACAACAGACCAGAGTTTAGCAATATTTTCATGATTTTCATAGGCATCGCCGTATGCCGCCGCCCTGTTTCCATAAACCAAACTTTTTGCTGTACTGAGTAATTCGTCTCGTCTCATATTTCATACCTATATTTACATTCTGGATCTACGATATGCAGATTGTGTTTCGTTCTCGTGATGCCTGTATAAAACACACGGTGCTCATCATCTTGTTCAGGGTTCTTGACCGCCGGATAACACGACTCCGTGAACAGCATGATATTGTCATCCTCCCCGCCCTTCATGCGGTGGATAGTAGATAGGCTGATCCTTGCTTCCATGTTGCCTCTTCGCTTGATCGCCGCCAGATAGGTGCGTTCTTCTGGGGACATATTCACGATGTCCTCGGAACTGGTAGACTTTTGCGACAACATACCATGATCACGAACCAGATCCTGATACTTATACATCGCTTGAGGATCCACAGCATCAAGAGACTTGACCGAACCTCGTTGAACCACGGCTCTTGAACCTTGCTTCGGCACTTGCTTGTAGAGTTCCCTAACATCTTCAAGGCTCACGCCCTCTCCCTTTTGTAACCGATCCCAGATCTTCATCGCCTTGAGCAGTTCCTCATTGAAACTGAGGCGATCATACATCCGAAACAACTGACCATCGTTGCGCAGTTGAGTGGCTACTTTGGCTATTATATTGTTGGTTCTGCCCATGATTGTCCACGAACCTTGATCCGTGTCCACATCGTGCCAACTTGAGTACCACTGGATATCCCCCTCACGATCCATTGGATTCCAGTCCTTGGGTTGGCGATACCCGATCCTCTGAACCACGCTGTTGGCTAGGTCGAACACCTTCCTCGGCACGCGATAACTTTGATCCAAGATCTTTTTGTTGTCGCAAGCATTCATGAAGTTGCTGACTTCTACGCCATTCCAACGATGGATACATTGATCATCATCCCCAGCGTAGTAGATACGATCAGCGTGTTGCTTGAGCACATTCACTTGATGCCACTGCAAAGGCGTTAGATCCTGTGCCTCATCGACAATAAGAACATCAAGCGTTGGTGCCGTGCCTTGCCTCACGAACTCCTGCACCATGTCGGTGTAGTCGTGCTTCATGGCTTGCCTCTTATAAGACTTGTAAGCCTTGGCGATATGCTCGACATTCTCCCAGTACAGACTGTAGTCAGCGCGATCATTGAACTCTTCTTCGAGTGAGATGCAGCGCATGGCAGATCTGGCTATGATTTCCAGATACTTGTTGCCCTCCTTGTTGGACATCGGAACCAGTCCGTCTTCCATTGCTCTCGCCGTGTTACCATCAAAGACCATGCCCAGATCCCTACCAAGCATGTTGAAATCGTAAGCATTCATCAGGTCTTCATGGTTGTAGCCAAGCCAGCGGTGGCCAATAGAATGTAGTGTCCTGAACCACGGAACATCCTTCTCCGTCAGTCCAAGATCGGAGCCAGCCCGAGCTCGAGCCTCTTCGATAGACTTCTTCGAGAAGGACACAAAGCCGATACGGTCAGGGGGCGTGCCTCTTGACAGTTCTTCTTTTATCAAGTTGATCAGGGTGTGGGTCTTGCCGCATCCTGGTGGTCCGAATATGAGTGTCTCATTCGTCATCGACTTTGCCTCTGGGACGATTAGCTAGCCACTCTTCGACTTCTGACCGCAGCCATCTTGTTGTGCTGTTCTTGTCCGTATGCGGACCCAACACAACTGGCTTTGGGAAGTGGCCTTCTTTCACCCAGATATATATGGCAGATCGAGAAACACCCAACCATTCCGTCAGGTCGCCAACCTTCAGGTATTGATCGTTAGAAAGGGATGTCATCCATGTTCTCCTTGTTGCTTGGTAGTTTGATTTCTGTGTCTTCGAACTCAGGCACCCACCATACTCGAATGTTGTGCCATTTGCCCGACTCATCTTTTAGTTTGTAGTATCCATTGCATTCACCTCCATTGTTCAAACGCTTCAGTCGCTCTTGTAACTGAGGTCTGTTGAACGCTTGGAAGCCTCGTGTCCGCAGGAACTCCTGCAAACCTTTCATCGTGAAGTAAACAAGATCGTTCTCTGTCCACGGCTTGCCTAACTTCAACTCCTCTGGTGACCGCGCCCTGATCCGGCTGGTGCAGTAGAACTCTAGCAGTTCTTCGAACTGACCTGTCATTGTCAGTTCTGGCGACACCTCGATGTTTGTAGCAGTCATCATCAGGTTGTTCACCAACACCTGCCAGTCCCCTGGTTTCATAGTAGGGGGCATGAAACTAATCTGATCCATGCAGGCTCGTTGGAAAAGCGTTGGCATCTGCAACTGTTCAGTTGAGAGTTCGAGTCGCTGGCCATTGACATCGAGAAAGTAAAGTCTGGGTTCTGATTGCAGGATAGTCAGACCGCCCATCGATGGCATGGCGGATGATTTACCTACGCCGTGCTCCATGGTGATGCACTGATCTCTGTTGCAATAACTAGCCATCGGTTCGTCCTTGCACTTGTAGCCATACTTATCTTTTTCTACCTGCTTCTGAAGACGGACAATGTCATTGGCTGGAAGCGGCGGCTTACAGATCTTGCCGTTCCATTCTTCCATCTTCTTCTTCCAGTTGTCAGGGTATTTCTTTTTCAAGAATATCCCTGTATGCAACATCGTGTTGTCACGGCCACCTTCACCGACACCCATCATCACAATATACTTGATGCACGGTATTAGGCCATCGAACTCCTGCTCCTTGGACTCGAAAGATAGTTTAGACAGATCTTCAATGGTGGTCTTCTTTTTATCTACCAAGTCAAGGAACTCTTCCAAAGATAGATCATTGCCTTTGGCATCCACGGCATACCGCAGTGTGTTCTGATGGTCAAAGTATGGCAGGTTAATAAAGTTGCCAACATCCCCCCGATCAGCAAGGATCTGATCCTGCTTTGGAAAAACCTCGCAGCCCGAGTAGCCAAGCACGGCAGAGAACTCTGTCAAGTAATCACGCATATCCACAGCCCGAACCCAATCCTTCATAAAAAGGTAGAGGTGTGCTCCGCCAGACTTGGATCGGCAAACAACAAATGGAATACCTAGGTTGTCGCACTTCTTCTGGATCTCGGCATGGTCGATTGGATACTTGTCAATATCAAGAACCCCAAACCGACAAACATTTTTATCTGTAATCGGGATCGAACCCACACCTTTTGTTCCATCTAAATGTTGTGCAATCAACTCCTTGGTTAGCGGCTCTTTGACTATGAAACTTCTTGCTTCTGTCTTTCCGTTACGCCGCTTGGCTCCGACTGTTGTTTGACCGTGTGCCTTGTCTGATCCTTCAAACACAGCCGCAAAGCGGTCAATTAATTCCATTATAAACTCCGTGAGAAAAATGGGGGGAGTCCCCTGTGCTCCCCCCAAGTGGTTCAATTAGAATGGCACATCATCGTCAGGTGCGGTGGACGCTGGTGCTGGTGCTTCCTCGGCTACTGCCTTGGCCTCGCCTTTCATAATTGACTCACGGAATGATTTGGCTTCATCGAACAAACCCTTGTCCTGAATGAACCCAACCTTTTCAACCTGCCAGTTGTACCAAGTGCCCATGGTGTTGGACTCCTCAGTAGTGGACAGTTTCCACATGGTTGCATACAGGGCAGGCGTGCGCATTTGTCCCTTGCTATCTTTCACCTTCTGCATTGCAATCTGTGTTTTCCAACGGCGACTGACCTTCAACTGTGTAGACTTCATGTCCACGATTGCTGGCTGGGTCATGCCATCTGCGCCCACCAAGATGCAGTAATGCTGATCAGACTTAACCAACTCATTACCGTTTGGCAGGATCTCTTTCGCGCCGTTGCGTGTGGTCTGGGAAAGATCTGGGTCAGCAACTTGCCGCTCCCCGACAAAACCACCACCACTTTCCAACGGAACAAACTCAAGGTATTTGGTTTCCTGGTAGCATGGGATGACAGTGATGCCATCTTCTCCGCCCCAGAACTCCCCAGTCACCGTGTTGAAGGCATCGCCCTGTGATGCACCTTTAATAAATGCAGGGTCGCTCTTCTTGATTTGCGGTGACAGTGCTTGAATGACACGAATGAAGGGGATCTGTAACTCCGAAGTATCGTAGTCGATACCCTCTCCAGCCGTAGCCAGAATGTCATCCATCATTGCGGCTGGCAGACCAGCCTCTTCTTTTTTTACGATTTCTGTGCTCATGATTATTTCCTCTTCACATCAGCAGTTCTTGCAACATATGCTCCAAACATATCCAGATCTAAAGGTAGACCTTGTTCCACCCGCTCTTTGACAAATGCCTTGAGCGTCATGGCATGGATATGCGTCTTTTGTTCTGGGTGAAAACCACGCTGTTCGAGGTCATACATGACATCGCCAGCCTGATTGTCTTGCCCACGACCAAACGACACGATGATGTCGTTCTTAATGATGTCGTCCAGACCATGTTCACGGAGCCAGTTGAAAGCCTCCTGCTTACGGTCAGCAGGGATAGACGCTGAGACAAACGGTTTCAGTGTTACGGTTGCACCTTCCACATCGACACGCTCGATACCCATCTCATCCATGAGGGCTGGGATCTGCTCAAACGATATCCGCTGTTTCTCCTGCTTGAGTGCCTTCAAATGTTCTTCAGCGTCATCGATTTGCTGTTGAACATTATTTAAAAGACGAACCAAACTGGAGAGTTGTTTGCCGCCATCCGCATTTACACCGCTAAGTGTATCCGCATCGGCGAACATTTCTTCTTCAAAGATTGTTTCACTCTGCTTCATAGCAAGTACATCCTCTTCAGGTTAAGTGTTGACTAGCCAATCCAATCAACTTATATATAACATAATGGAGGACATTAATGAAAGTCAACTACAAATTTAAAACTGAACCTTATGAGCATCAACGCAAGGCGTGGTCAGCAAATTTGCAGCGTCAGTGCTACGCTTATTTCATGGAGATGGGAACTGGTAAGTCCAAAGTTCTCATCGATACCATGGCCTATCTTGCTAACACACAACAGATAGACTTTGCGTTGGTCATCGCGCCCAAGGGCGTATACCGTAACTGGATGAACAAGGAAATACCAGAACATTTTCCTAATGACATCCGGCGGCACACCTTCTTGTGGCAACCTTTGTCCACGAAGAAGTATAAAGATGCGCTGAAAAATTTCTTCTCGAACCCCGAACCTGGGCTCAAGATCTTTGTCATGAATGTCGAAGCGTTTAGTTCTGCCAAGGGCAAGAAGGCAGGCGAGTGGATCGCAAAGAAGTTTGGTGCAAACGGGATGATTGCGATTGACGAATCTACCACGATCAAAAATCCAAAGGCAGCCCGAACCAAATCCCTTCTCAAGATCTCCCAAGAATTTAAGTGTCGGCGCATCTTGACGGGTTCGCCCGTGACCAAATCCCCTCTGGATCTGTATGCACAATGTGCGTTCCTCGATCCTCGGATCTTGGGCTACAATTCCTACTATGCATTCCAAGCACGATACGCACTCATTCAACGGCGCACGATGGGATCACTCAGTTTTGATGAGATCATCGGGTACAAAAACCTAGACGAACTGACAGACAAACTGGATACCTTTAGTTATCGTGTGCTCAAGAAAGATTGTTTGGATCTGCCCGAAAAGAATTATACCGTGCGTTATGTCGGCATGACACCCGAACAACGGCAAATGTACCAAGATATATCAGAAGAGGCCATGATTGAGTTTGAAGATGGGGAACTTGTGACATCCTTACAGATGATCACGGCATTGCTACGCTTCCAACAGATCTTGTCAGGGCATTTACCGACTGATGATGGCAACCTCGTTGAGTTTAACACACAACGTCTTGACGCTATGATGTCATGCATCGAAGAAGTTTCTGGTAAAATTATTATCTGGTCACGCTTCAGATATGATATAGTGCGTATCAAAGATGCGCTTGCAAAGAAATATGGTAGTCACAGTGTGGTCACATATTACGGAGATACTTCTGACGAAGAGCGTCAAAACGCTATAGCGTCATTCCAACATGGGGATGCTCGGTTCTTTGTAGCCAACCCAGCCACGGCTGGATATGGGCTCACGCTGACCGAAGCCAACACCGTGATCTACTACGCTAACGACTTTAATCTCGAAACTCGAATCCAATCAGAGGATCGGTGTCATCGTATCGGACAGAAGAATACTGTCACA
>Ga0208019_1001938_pt1 | contig 10706 bp, 18 predicted proteins | sample CB_VirMetaG_5_FD_184540 | JGI IMG/M metagenome (GOLD analysis project Ga0208019, IMG submission 184540) | Freshwater to marine saline gradient viral communities from Chesapeake Bay - CB_1508_1D Viral MetaG (SPAdes) (version 4) | ecosystem: Environmental > Aquatic > Marine > Coastal | place: USA... | reverse complement strand
TTATCTTCATGATGGTCTTCTTTCTCTTCTACCTGTGCCTTTGATTTTCCTAGCATGGGTAAAAAAATAGGTATAAGTATTTAGAAAAAAAGGGGGTAGTTATACCCCCTCAAGTACTGGTTGCATCATCCCTTTATCTGGCCCGTCGTCGTCATCAATATCAGAAGACTTGAGTAGAGAAATGATAATACCTATTGTAGCAATTCCCGTAAACACATCTATTAGTGTTTCGGTAGTCATCACCAGATGCCTGGAATGATTTGACCTGTGGTTGCGTATGCACCCATTGCAGCCATGACACCAATCATTGCTGCCCAACCGTTAATACGTTCTGCTCTTTCGTTCATTGTTGTTCTCCAATTGTAAGATAGAATTTTGTGTTGTCCCCAGGTGTATTCTCGTAGATAGATGAGTCACCGTAGACTTTATGATCTTTATATCCTACCATACGTCCTTTAGTGTTCTGCAGTGCAGGCATAAAGGCAATAAGGAAGAATACTGCTGGTGCACCAATCAGTAGAGCGCCGCCAATAACATAATAAGTAAGAAGTTCAATCAGACTGGTTTCCATGATCAATAGTTTTATTGTAAATAATGACTCTGCCATTTTCATGAGTGAAAACTAATTCATCATCATGTGCCCAGCAGAGTTCTTCATATAGGGCATTGAGTTTCTCCATGTCTTCATAGAGTTGATTTGGATTAGACATACTTGTCAAACATTTTACGAATGTTTTGAGTGATACCCATACCACCAATAAACTCTTCTAGTTTAATACCATCAGGATCTGTGATAATAAGAACTGGAGTTGCGGTAACTCCGTACTTTTTGGCCATATCAAGGTTCTCTTGTGGAATGGGAGTATCGCTTACATCTTCAAGATCAATCTTTTCGATGATATCAGTACGTTCGTCATTGATGGAACGAAAGTATTTTTCGACAAGCATACATGGTCCACAAGACTCTTTTGAAAATAGTAGAAATTTGTTCATCACAGATTCTCTTCTTGCTCAGAAAGAATCACACAATCACTAGTAGGATATGCGACACAAGTGAGAATGAATCCCTCTTCAATTTGTTCATCATCAAGGAATGATTGCTCTTCATTGTCAACAGTACCACTTACCAGCTTACCAGCACATGCTGAACATGCACCAGCCTTACATGAGTATGGAAGGTCTACACCTGCCTCCTCACCTGCTTCAAGGATGTACTGATCATCAGCACATTCGAACGATGATTCTGTTCCGTCAGGAGATTGGATGGTGATGTTGTAAGTTGCCATTAGTAAGTCTCAGATAATTGTTCTACAGAATACGCCAGTAATACAAAAAAGGCGATACTGGTAATTGTAAAGAGAGTTGAAGTCATTGTCAACCTCAGAATCCAAATGCACCAAAGAAGAAGACACTGCCTGAAGTTGCATACGATACAACAGCAGCGACAAAACCAAGCATTGCAACACGTCCATTCAGTTTTTCTGCCCTCTCATTGTGGGTTTCGATACCATAACGATCAAGGTCTTCCTTGGACATGTACATGGTTGGCTCAGAAGCAAACATATTTTGTTGGCCTCTTTCATTAGTTGTAACTGTCATGATCTTCTCCTTTGTGAAGTATTGTTACATTATATAGGTTTTCTTTAGATTTTGTCAACAAAAAAGGACAGTCTTTCGACTGTCCCTGTGTTGATATGATCACTTAAGTGATTCAACAGCAGCAAGTGCTTTCTGACGTAAACCCTCAGGAAGAGGGACATAACCAAGGGAATCAGACTTTGCTTGTACCTTTTTACTCAACATATAACGAAGAGTCGTTTTCACATTCTCATTCTGAGGTGCTTCAGGATATGCAAGAATCCAAGTCAGGGAGACGATAGGATAAGCATTTGCACCTGCGGGGTTAGCATCAGCACCACGCAACTGAGAGTCAAGAACAATCTCACCAAGTCCAGCAGAAGCTGTTTCGGCAGATGCCTTAACGAAGTTTCCTGCTTTGTTCTGGAGAGCAGGTTGTTGAAGTCCACCATTCTTCACATAGTCGTAATTGACATATCCGATAGAACCAGGAGTATTCTTTAGTTGTGCTGCAACACCAGAGTTACCTTTGGCACCAACACCAACAGGCCACTTCACTGCTTTACCTGTACCAACAGTTGCTTTCCACTCGGGAGAGAATGCAGACAGGGAGTTGGTGAAACCTTTGGTAGTACCAGAACCATCAGAACGATGAACGACCTTAATGGCACCATCGGCACAACCGAAAGTAGACCAGTTAGTGATCTTACCTAAGAATACATCAGCAAGTTGTGTCTGAGTAATCTTAGCATCACAACCAGGATTATTATATGCAGGAACGATAGCACCACCAGTCATAGGAATGTGAACCACTCCAAACTCAGGTTGTTTCTCATCCTTTACGGCACCATCAGAGGCACCAAAGTCAACGGTCTTTGCAGTGTACTGACGGACACCAGCACCACTACCAACTGCTTGATAGTTGACTTGGTTGCCAGTTTCTTTAGCAAAGTCACTCAACCATACTGTGTAGATTGTGGCAGGAAAAGATGCTCCTGCACCACTCAACTTAAATGTTTCCTTTACTTCTGCAGTTTGATTAGAACCACAAGCCACCATTAGAGGGGTGGCTGCTGCAACTGCTGCGATTGCTTTGAGTTTCATTATTGATTATCAGAACTTGTACTTGGTACCGACTTCGACTTTCCAGTCACGGGTAGAATCTTCGTTGAAGATGTTCTCCCACTTACCATAAGCTGAGAATTGATCGGTCACTTTCAGTTTAGTACCCACTTCAAGAGCAGTGAAGGATTCTTGACCACCACCATCGGGGTAAACAATACCAGCACCACCTTCAATATAAGGTGTGAGAGATCCTACTTTACCTTCATATCCTACACGTCCCTGATGAACTTGCTTTGAAAAGTCTGCATCAGTTCCCTTAAATTCATGCTTGGACTCCACATAGGGTCCTGCAAGGGCAGGTGTCGCCAGTGCAGATGCTGCCAGTGCGGCAAGTGCGATTGCTTTCATTTGAAATTCCTTTTGTAATGTTTTCGGGTTTGTCCGTTGAAGACCTTAGTATTATAACAGTGTCTTCAGATTCTGTCGTTAACATCAAGTTAAGTTGATTTAAGAACAAACCTTGGTATATATACTGACTTAATCTAAATTTTACTAGTTTTAACTGTCCCTTAATTTATGGCATAAAAAAAGACCCCCTAAGGGGTCTTGAGTTACTGATTAAGATATCAGAAGCTATACTTGACGCCCAGTTTACCACCAACATTCAGGTCGTCGGCAGAGAACTCGGTACCAGCAGTAGCAGCACTCAGTTCACCATAGACACCAACGCTATCGGAGAGGGGAGCAGAAGCACCGATCTTACCGCTGTAACGGGTTTCGGACTCAGCACCATCAGGAGAAACGATGGAAGGACCACCTTGGATGTACCAAGCAGCGTCGCCATTTCCAATGTTACCTTCATAACCAACGTGAAGATCGGTGGTAGCACCAGTGTAGTCATCACCAGCCCAACCAGCGTTGGTTTCAACGTTGACATAAGGACCTGCAACAGCAGCGCCGGCGGACATGGACAGAGCAGCAGCAGCTGCGAATACAGATTTGATCATTTGAAATACCTCGATTTTTTCTCGTAGAGTTTACCTACGGATGTTAAAGGACTCGACTTGTCCTTGTTTGATTCACAAACTTTTGCGAGTAGTTGAGGCTCAGTTTGTTACTGTTCGTGAAGTTTACCCCTCACGAATGTTTATTTATACTAACAGAAGGTTAATGTCTTGTCAACCCCCTTGTTGGGATTGTACGTTTGACGGATCGGATACCCGACCCAGATATGGATTGAAGTCCATTAAATCAGTGATTTCCATCTGAGCTCCAGTCTGTGACCAGAAGTTAAACTGAGCTTGATAGTTGCTCTTGTGGAATACCTCCACATGGTCTTGGTGAATACTAGAACCCAAATCAGTTTTATATAACAAAAGGGGAATGGCGTAAGTATTACCAGAGTTGTAGATGAGATCATCTGCAACAGGTCTTGGTCTTACGTCATTATCAAGTTTGTACTTGTCACCACGGCAGTGAAGACGAATTAGTTTCTCTGCGTGATGACGAGTGATAATATAACATGCTGTAGAGAATTCATTCACAAATCGTTTATGAATTCTGATGTGAACATCACCAGTACAGATGATTGAGATTTGAGTGACATCCCAATCATATGGAATCTTACCAAAGAAATCTTTCCATGTAAAGTTCCAGAATCTTACGAGATCAAGATCACAATCATCTTCCATCATGATGGCATATGGTTCACCACTATCATAGAACTCTTTGATAGCCTTGAGGTGAGAGGTCACACAACCAATCTCACCAGGCGAACACATGTCAGGGTACCTACCCTTCAGAATGTGTCCCAGATCGTCTTCTCGACCATCGTAAGCAGACACACGGGTATAGTTATCAATCTCCCAGTACTTAAACTGGTTCTCCATATACTCCCATCTCTCTGGTTGTCCATCAAGATTAATACAATAGATCTTTGGAAGACCTTTGAGTTTATAAACTGATTTGTTTCTATCCATCATAAAATCTCCCAGCCACTGGGGTATAAATCCTTTGTATTTAAGTGAGCATTATTTGGTCCGAACCACTTAGATGGAGCGATAACTCGACCAGTGTTTGCCAACCATGCACCCCACCATGAGAATGTAGAGTTGGCAATGATGAAATCACTACATTGTGTCATCAAATAAAGATCATGATAGGAACTATTCCCATCTGAGAGAAGGAACCTATCAGGTTTAAAGAGTTCTTGAGAACAAGCCCAGAATGGATCATCAGTGAATAAAACTACTTCCCTGTCTGGATCAAACTTACTCAATGCCTCTTCATACCATTCAAGAGAAAGGTTGTGGTGATTGCCACTGTTGATCAAAAAGTCTCCCCTACGAATGTGTAAAGCAATAGGACTTTGATCTAACACCTCTTCAACGATAGGTTTACATTCATTTTGTATTTTGGAGTTGAATGTGAAGTCATGGCGAATCGTATCTTCAATATGTTTGAAGTACTTTTCTGTCTGAAAAAAACCGTACAGACTTACATTGTCTGGACAGCTATTAAACAGATCTTCGTTGAAGTGAAACCCCTGTTCTTGAATGACCTTCCCCTTAATCATACCCCGAGGAACTTGAATTGTAAAGGGGTTGTCTAGTTCAATTTTTAGGTAGTTGCCGATACCATCATGAAACACCTCATCATGTTGAGGAATACACATATCGTATCCACGATTTACAGCAATACCTTTTGTTGCAGCAAACTGGAACATCTGGTTACCCAGTTGTCCAGCTTTACCAAGATAATCAAATCCAATCATTCTTCATCTCATTGAACACTTTTGCAATACCTACATCAATAGTGGTCTTTGGTAACCACCATCCGAAGATATAATTATCGGCAACATTTCTTTTGTCAAGTTGGACGGTATCTTTTGCAAGACCAGCAGTAATTTTAATTGGTCTACCAATTTTATTAAACTGACCTTGAATAATATCCGCAACTTCTCTAATAGAATTAGAATGAAATGATGTGATGTGAAGTGGATCTTCTGGTTTGAAGTCTGTATAATTTTCCATGATTGTCTCAAGGGCTTCACAACAGTCTTCGGCATAAAGGAACTGACGTTCTTCTGTACCATCTGTCATCATATCAAAGTCACCATATTCAAATCCTTTACGGATAAAATCTGTAATCACATGTGACTTTTCATGATCTTTTTCAATACCATAAACATTCCAAAACTTAACAGTCAAACCCTTAAGTGTGGTGGTGTACAACTCACCTACCCTCTTCATCACACCATATGGAGAGTGTGACATATTGCTCATCTGTGATGAAGCAAACACAAACCTCTTATTATATTTCTCAAGAAGACCAAAAACATTGACCATCATTCTTGCATTATTATTCAAGAATTGATATGTGTGTTGATACTTTTTGAGATAACGTGATCCACCAACATCAAAGGCAAGGAAGAAAACGAAGTCTGCTTTCTCAATCTCACGTTCAAGATTATGGTTGGGGATTTGTGTTAAATCCATTCCATGGTGTTTGACAATATCGAACTCAATTACATCATGATTTTTTCCACGAAGATACTCGGTCAGATACGCACCAATCTGACCACTTGATCCTAAATTTAATACTCTCATACACCCTCTTTAAATTGTTTCCAATCGTTTTCAAATATTTCCATACCCTTATCCGTCAGAATGTGATCGTACATCTCTTCAAATACACTTGGTGGCATGGTAACAAGTTGTGCGCCATTGTACCATGAACGGATAGCACGTTGAACACTACGGATAGAAGCAGACAATACCTGAGTACGGATACCATGAATACGATAAAGATCGCTGATTGCTCTTACTACTTCTAGACCAGCAATTTGTTGATCATCAAGTCTCCCCACAAATGGAGAAACATATGCTGCACCAGCTTTAGCAGCTAAGACCGCTTGTGGTGCTGAGAAAATCAATGTGACATTAACTCGAATACCATTCTTAGATAACTCCTTACATACAAGTAGGCCATCTCTTGTACAAGGTACTTTGATTGTCGCGACCGAACCAAACTTCTCAGAGAGTCTTTCACCCTCTGTCAACATCTCCTGTGCATTACCCATCACTTCCATACTGATGTCCTTGACACCAATATCTTTAATGAATTGATAAACTTCATCAGGATCTTTACCAGCCTTCCTGATGAGTGTTGGATTAGTTGTTACTCCATCAATCAATCCAGTTTCAAAATAATCCTTGATTGCCCAATGATCAGCGGTGTCTAGAAAAATTTTCATTGATATTTTTTGAGATAGGTTTGTGTTGAATAGTACTCCAATAATTGTTCCTTGGTCATACTTTTAATCTTATCCCACTCAGCATTATTGGATGCCATGTGAGGATTAGTAAACCAAGAATTTGCACCACGTGCATGTTCAAGGTGATAAATGTAATCGGATATCCTTCCTACTTTATAACCCAGTGTAGTGTATCTATAATACCTTTCCTTGTCTTCTGGAGCGTATGCTTTAAAATTCTCATTCTCCATACCACCTTTAATATAGTCAGACCTTCTAAAGAATTGAACCCAACCAAAGTCGGAGTCATGTATCTTAGAGTTAGATTTCAGAATCGCATAGTCACATGATTCCAAGAAGTCAGATACAACCTCATCAGTTGCCTTTACTTGGTACTGATACATCCCTTGACCATATGGATATACAACATCATAGATACCATTCATGATACCTTGATATGCAATCTCATAAGATTTGGTAGGAAGAATAGCGTCACAGTCATAGTTGACAACAATTTCTGTGTCAGCTTCCATGATCATTTCATTTAGAACTTTCTGTCTATGGAACAGTGGTTCATCACTCTGTTCAAAGATATGATTGACTTTTACATCAACATCTAGAATCTCTTCTAAAATAGGAAGAGCATCCCTTCTAAAGATAGACTCTGAATCAACCTCTTTAATGATGATGTTGGTATCAAAGTTCTCTAAAAGGAATGCTGTTGTGGTAATAACATTTCTTAATCTATCAGGTGATTCAATCCTAATAGGGATAATAAATGTTGCTTGACTGAGGTCTATCATAGTTGGGTCTTAATCCAATCCAGAATATTTACTTTTGGTTTCCAGGTAAGTTCTGTTTTTGCTTTACGAATATCAGCGAGAGTTTCTCTCATCTCACCAGGTCTACCAGACAAAAAGACTTGGTTATCATCAATTGCATTAGCAATCTCTTTGATACTCCAGTTCTCACCATATCCAATGTTATATACTTCACCCCAGTTGTCAAGTTCCTCAAAACTAATCAATGCGTTTGCATTCACAACATCTGACACATGGATAAAGTCACGACGTTGTTGACCATCACCATAGATCGTAAGAGGAGAACCTTCCTTCTTCATCTTCAAGAATTTACTAACTGCTGGTGCATATGTTCCAACATGTCTTGCTCTTTCACCGTACACATTTGTATAGCGGAATGCAACGGTTTTCATGCTGTGAAGACCATGATACGCTTTAACAATCTGTTCTCCACATAGTTTACCAATGGCATACGCATTCAAAGGATCCTCTCTCATTACCTCAGTGTTTGGAATTGGATTCTTATTACCATATGCAGCAGATGTAGATGAATAGATAAATTTCTCTACACCATTTAATCTTGCAGCTTCGAGAACGTTTGTAGTTCCCATCACCTGAGTTTCCATAGTAGGAATGGGATTATCTACAGACGCTTGAACACTTGCTTTAGCTGCAAGATGGTAAACATAATCAACACCTCTAAAGATGTCTTTGATTGAACTAAAGTGTCTGATGTCAAGGTGATAATTTCTTGCATCTTTATTCCAATAGTAATCATCATGACCATCGGATGATTCATTATCAATCACGATAACCTCATGACCCACACTCAAAAGTTTATCGACAAGGTGACTTCCGATAAAACCAGCTCCACCTGTAACAAGGGATGTTTTCATAGTTTTTCAAAAATTCTATTCTTAAATGACTCTTCTACATTAGGTGGTTCTGGAATGATAACCCTAGGTTTACAATCACCTAACCACCATGCAACCTCAGCAAAAGTAGATGCATATGTCCCTACAATTGTATCACACCGTGACAATAACATCAAGTCAATCATAGCATCAACATTAGCTTGTGTTGAATGATTATGACCTGATTCTGCCTTATGTGGATGATTGAATCTGTCTTGAGTATGAGTGATAATCCGATCACCAAACTCATCTTCAATTTCTTTTAAGACATCTTTATTGTCACCACACAAGAAAATCTTTTGACTTTCATCCAATCTATCAATAGCATCAATGAATAATTGATTATCATGCCAACGATGTCTATCACAATACCAAGATCTGATATGAAGTCCTATAGTCTCATCCCAATCTTTGGTAAAGTCATCGACATAATCAACAATATCTTGATTAATTTTTAAGTAACTGAATGCCTTAAGATACTTTTTCTTAAAATACTCTGGAGTTTTTTCATAAAGGAGATCAATATACTTGTACTCCTCACAATAATTTCTCTCATGTTCTTGGATATCAAACCTCCAATGATCGTATCCAGGATATGTCTTTACTTGTTCATCAGTTGCCAGATCGATACCATCGAAGATATATGCATCGGCATCTTTGATAGTCAAAGCCTGTTTGTATGTGGTAAGAATAGAAACGTAAGTCTTAATTCTATTTGCAAGACCAGGTGATCCTACGTTTACTGCAATTTCAATCATGACTTAATTACCTCCCATGACTCAGGAATCAAGTCCTGTGTACTAATATGTTGTAGACCAACACCATACCATGTATCAGGAGCAATCACACGCTTTTCTTTATTCTGTGACAGATATGCAGCCCACCATGAAAACGTAGAGTTTGAAATGATATGATCAGAACACTTAGACAGTAAACATAGATCAAAATGTGACTTATCTACTTTAGTAGTGATGTCATTAAAATAAAAATTGTCCCCCTTGAATACTTCTTGTTCCTCACATAATTTTAAATTATTTGAGCAAATGATATAAGGTCTATCTTTACCCATCATATTGATTGCTTTCTCCCAATAATCCCATGGAAGATTACGATGATTATTAGATGCTCCAGGATAGTCGAAGTGATTATTATACTCTCTAACACAAATGGACACAGGATTTTCTCTTAGAATATCGCCCCACTTATAATCTACCTCAGTGATAACCTCTTCTTTAAATCTAAAGTCCCACTTCAGTTGTCTCCATGCATCTTTAAAATACTTTTCACTCTGAAAGTAACCATTGAGATGAACATGGTTTGGACAACTATCATAAAGTTCTTTACAGAATTCATGTGAATCATGTAATTCAACTTCATCACCTTGGATAGTTCCAAACCTACCACCACAATGGAGCATTTCAAAACATTTACTTAGTTCTTGGTTCTCAGGGATGACAAAATCATATCCCTTGTTCTTTGCAATACCTACGAGTGCAGCATATTGAAACATCTGATTACCGATTCTACCATTATTTCCAAGGTTATTCATTCCAATAGTCATAATTTAATCTCCTTATTTTGTTCTGCCAGTGTTGTGTCAGTAATATCTCCTACATCAAGTGAATAGAAAGTATGCCAACCTCTTGCATTAGCTGCGTACCAATTATTTAAAGCACCTCTCGTCATCTTAATCTCTTCCCAGAACTGTCGAGATTGAATCTGGTAGTGGTTGTTTAGGATCTCAGGATCATTTGGTCTCCCCACAAATGACAGGTTAATTGTAGGACCACCAGTGAAGATTTTATGAATATTAAAATTACTTACACCAAACTTTGTATTTGCAATTTGTTTTGGTGCCCAAAGATTAAACCACTCTGGTTCTTCTTGACCAGAACCAGCACATCTCGATCGATGAGTCATCCATACTCTGTCCCCAAATGGAGCACGACTAGTAAAATTCTGAACCAAACCACCAGCAGGATGAGTAAGATGATCATTACTATTAAACCATACCCAGTTGGTTTCGACGGTTCCATAGTCTTCGTACTTCCTAAGAATTTCTTTTAGATCAGTAGTCTTAGGACTATATAAGAA
>Ga0208019_1001937_pt1 | contig 10709 bp, 13 predicted proteins | sample CB_VirMetaG_5_FD_184540 | JGI IMG/M metagenome (GOLD analysis project Ga0208019, IMG submission 184540) | Freshwater to marine saline gradient viral communities from Chesapeake Bay - CB_1508_1D Viral MetaG (SPAdes) (version 4) | ecosystem: Environmental > Aquatic > Marine > Coastal | place: USA... | reverse complement strand
GCAAAATGTTTTGAGAATGAACTACAGCTCATTTACTCAGATTGTTATTCTTGGTAGTAGTAACTTTGTTCCTTTTATGCAACTTCCTGCGGGAAGTCGTAGGGAAGTTATTGAAGATCTTCTTGACATTAAAATATTTTCTCTGATGAATCATGTCATAAAAGATAAACTTAAGAATCTCAAAAATGAAACTATTAAACTAGACTTAAAAAAAGAATCTCTAGAAGAAAAATGCCAAATGCAAAAAAGTTTTATTTTAGATATTGAAAATAGAGGGAAAGAATATATTAAAAGTAAAACAAAGGAGATTAATAATCTAATCTCAGAAGAAAATGAAATAGAAAAAGAAGTTATTGAATGTGAAGATAAGATAAATGATTTAAAAATACAGTTAGAAAAATATTCCAAAGCATCAGATAAGTTACGTAAGTTAGGAAATATTAAAGGAAAACTATCGCAAAAAGTTTCTACTATAGTAGAAGAATATAAGTTTTTTGAAGAAAATACGGTTTGCCCAACCTGTACTCAAAGTATAGAGAATACATTTAGGTTAAATAAGATTAGTGATGCTAAAATAAAAGCAAAAGATTTACAGAATGCTTATGATGAGCTTGAAAAAGCTATTAGTGATGAGGAAATAAGAGAACAAAAGTTCATCGAAATTTCTTCTGTAGTAACTAACTTAACGCATGACATTTCTAAAAAAAGCTCTAGGATTTCTTCCATACATGGACAAATCCAATCATTACAATATGAAGTTCAAAAAACTCTCACCGACAATGAAAACAGAACTATTGAAAATGATAAACTAGAAAAGTTTCAACAAGATTTAGATGATTGTACTAAAGAATCTAAAATAGTTGAAGAAGAAATAGAAAATCATAAGTTTATATCAGAGTTATTGAAAGATTCTGGAGTAAAGTCTAAAATCATAAAAAAATATCTTCCAATAATAAATAAACAGATTAATAGATATCTTGAGTTGATGGATTTTTACATCAACTTTAAACTTGATGAAGAATTTAAGGAAACTGTAGAATCTCCTATTCATGAAGATTTTTCTTATCAATCTTTTAGTGAAGGAGAAAAACAAAGAATAGATCTCGCTTTGCTTTTTGCATGGAGAGAAATTTCAAAGATTAAAAACTCCACTAATACAAACCTTTTGATCATGGATGAAATTTTTGATAGTTCTCTTGATGGATATGGTACTGATGATTTTCTAAAAATTGTTAGATTTATAATCAAAGATTCTAATATCTTTGTCATCTCTCATAAAAATGGGTTAGAGGACAAATTTGAAAGTGTCATAAAGTTTGAGAAAGTTAAAGGTTTTTCCCGTATGGTTCCCTAAACTGCTAAAGAACAATGAACACCCCAAACTGGCAGCACCACTCCAAGAAAGAACAGAAACGAAAACTAAAACCGCAAGCACTGAGGCAAGCGAAAGCACGTCTTGCCCACTTTAAAAAGTGTCACATGACCTCGCCCAAAAAGCGAGGTTCTTTTGTATCGTATATTCATACGCAACAAACCAATGTCTGTTTCACACGAAATCAAGTCTCAACTTGCCAAACTTCTTGCTACTGAGGATTTGGTGGTAGAGCATAAAAAAGTCTCCACTGCCTGCTTCAATGTCCATACTCGTGTTCTGACACTTCCTTTGTGGAATAAAGCAAGTGGTATCGTTTACGATCTTCTTGTTGGTCATGAAGTTGGACACGCACTGTTTACTCCTGATGAGGATTGGACGGATAAAGTAAAAATTCCTCCCCAATTCGTAAACATCGTTGAAGATGCTCGCATCGAGAAACTGATGAAGCGCAAGTATGCTGGACTTGCTAAAACTTTTTTCAATGGATACAAAGAACTCAACGAAGAAGATTTCTTCCAGATTGCTGATGATGATATTTCTACCTTTAATCTTGCCGATCGTGTAAATCTTTATTTCAAGATTGGCAATTTTGTAACTCTTGATTTTAATCAAAAGGAGCAAGAAATCCTTGATTTGATTTCTTATTCTGAAACTTTTGCTGATGTTTTGATTGCTGCAGAGGAACTTTACAAGTATTGTAAAAAAGAAAAAGAACAAGAACAAAAGATTGCTGACCTTGATTCTCATGAAATGAAGGGAGATTCTCAGTCTCCTGCAAATGAGGTAATAGAGACTAATGATTCCTCTTCTGAGCAAGATAACGATAACAATAACTCACAACCACAGGAAGATGATGGTTCTTATGGAGGCACAGCTCAAGGAGATCAAACTCCAACAAGTTTTGCTGAAGAAGAAAGTGAACCCGAAGTTCATACTGCAGATTCTTTAGAAGAAAAAATTCGTAATCTTGTTGGATATGATCAGTCTGAGAATACTTATGTAGAAGTTCCTGAATTAAATCTTAATACTATCATTGCCAAAAATTCTGATGTACATAAAGAGATTGATAATTCTTTTCAGCATCAGCAAAATCAACATAATGCATGGGCAAAAGATAAAGAAATCGTTCCCTCAAATCTTTACAAAGAATCTGATGTAGAGTTTAAAAAGTTCAAGTCTTCTGCACAGAAAGAAGTCAACTATCTTGTGAAAGAGTTTGAGTGCCGTAAAGCAGCAGACCAGTATGCTCGTGCGTCAACTGCTCGCACTGGTGTTCTTGATACTGCTCGTCTTCATACCTATAAGTATAATGAGGATTTGTTCAAGAAGGTTTCTGTGATTCCTGATGGTAAGAATCATGGTCTGGTATTTGTGTTGGACTGGAGTGGTTCTATGTCTGATGTAATGGTTGATACTTGTAAGCAACTCTTCAATCTCGTATGGTTCTGTAAGAAAGTTTCCATTCCTTTTGAAGTGTATGCTTTCACGAATGAGTGGCGTCGTGGTGAGTATGATTATGAAAATGAAAAGTATCTTGCTGCTGACCGTACTCCCCATTATGAGAAGAAAGAAAATCTTCTAGTTGTAGATGAAACTTTTTCCATGATGAATATTCTTACCAGTAAGGTGAATGGTAAAGAACTGGAGCATCAACTACTTAACATCTGGCGTCTTGCTCATTGTTTTGCTAGAACTTATAGTTGTGCTTACACTTACTCCAATCGTATGTGTCTTTCAGGAACTCCTTTGAATGAAGCACTGATTTCTCTTCATCAAATCCTTCCCAAGTTCCAGAAGGAAAACAAACTTCAGAAAGTTCAGTGTATTGTTCTAACTGATGGTGAAGCGAACCAACTTGTTTATCACAAAGAAGTTCATCGTTCTTATTCAAAAGATCCTGTTCTTGGGACTGGATATGTTTATGCTGGATCTACTTTCTTGCGTGATCGTAAACTTGGAACCACTTATAATATTGATCATGGATATCATTCTTTCACCGACACTCTGCTTAAGAACCTGAAGGATAAGTTTTCTTCTATGAACTTCATTGGTATTCGTGTTCTTGAAAGTCGTAATGCTCATCGTTTCATTCAACTTTATCACTCTCAACTTGATAAACAGTATGAAAAGATCCAAAGCGATTGGAAGAAAATGAAGAGTTTTACTATCACAAACTCTGGTTATGATGCTTACTTTGGTCTGTCTGCTACAGCACTTTCTCAAGATACTGAGTTTGAAGTTGCTGAATGTGCCACCAAGTCGCAAATCAAATCTGCATTTGTTAAGTCTTTGAAGACCAAAAAACTAAATAAAAAAGTTCTTGGTGAGTTTATTTCTTTGGTGGCATGAAAAAATCTGACAACATTGATAAACTTTTGAATATCGATCATCTTAATAAGATTATTACTCAAAAAAGAGAGTTAAATCCTCCAACATTTAATGGACGATTTAGAGATAAGGTTAGAGAAAAGTATCCTGATTATAAATTAAAATGAAGACTAAATTTCCACTTGATCATGTCGTTAAATACGACACAAAAGAAGTATGGATTAAATGTGATAGCAGCACAACTGCTATAGGCATTTCAGCACTTGTGAAAAAATATTATCCTGGGTATACAGGACGTATTGCTAGTGCTGATTACCTTGAGAAACTCAAGAACCAGTTGGCAAACTGACCACTATAGGTCTCTAGGACACCCAACTACCCCTTATAATAACTAAGTCAAAACAAAACACACACATGACTCTTTCTTCTGATTACATCCGCACTTCTCTTCAATCTCTTTATGGTAACAAAGTTACTGGAGCAGATATTCGTGCCTGGTGCGCTATGAATGATTCTAACTACCAAACAGTAACTAACAAGATTGCTCATTATAAAGTTGGTCGTGGTAAGTGGAATCTTGAAGTAACTCAACAAAAGGTAGAAGAAATCGAACGTACTTTTCAAGCACCTTCAGTGGTTCCTCCTGTAGAACAAAATCTCATTCCTGATAAAGATGATACCTTCGTCAAGTTTGGTAACTTTGCTGATATTAAAAAGATTATTCAGTCCCATCTCTTTTATCCTACGTTCATTACGGGTCTTTCGGGTAATGGTAAAACGTTCTCGGTGGAGCAAGCTTGTGCTCAACTAAATAGAGAGTTGATTCGGGTGAATATCACCATTGAGACCGATGAAGATGATCTTATTGGTGGTTTTCGTCTTGTTAATGGCGAAACTGTCTGGCATAACGGTCCAGTCATCGAAGCACTTGAACGAGGTGCTGTGCTACTCCTGGACGAAATCGACCTCGCCAGCAACAAAATCCTTTGTTTGCAATCCGTCCTTGAGGGAAAAGGAGTCTTTCTGAAGAAGATTGGTAAGTTCGTAAAACCTGCTGCTGGTTTTAATGTGTTCGCCACCGCCAACACAAAAGGTAAGGGTTCTGATGATGGTCGCTTCATTGGCACCAACGTTCTTAACGAAGCATTTCTTGAGCGTTTCCCTGTGACCTTTGAGCAATCTTATCCATCTCCTGCAACTGAGCAGAAGATCCTTGAGGGTATCGCTCTGGATCTGGGTGTGGAGGATCGTGAGTTCTGCAAGCGTCTGGTTGATTGGGGTGATATTATCCGCAAGACTTTCTATGATGGTGGTATTGAAGAAATCATCAGCACTCGCCGCTTGGTTCATATCATCCGTGCTTACAGTATCTTCCAAGATAAGGCAAAGGCAATCCAAGTTTGCGTGAATCGTTTTGATGAAGAAACCAAGCAAGCATTCCTGGAACTTTACGATAAGGTTGATGCGGATTTCCAAATGCCAGTTGACGAACAACCTCCGTTCTGATAGAATATGAGGAGATAAAACTATCTCCTCTTTTTATTATGGACCAGTATCCTCAAAACTACGAGTATGGATCTGAGTATCTTTTCTCTATTAATTCAAACGACATGATTGAAATTGAAAAAAAACCTGTGAGTATGACTGAACCTACCAATCATCTTTGGAAATACGATGAAGATAAAATCCTGAAAGACATTCAGGAGTATGTGACTGGAACTTACAAGAGTCACTATTGTGGTCAAGAAGCAAACTATAAAGACATTCAGACAATCGACCTGATGGCAGCTAAGGGACTTGCTGTAGATTTCTGTCAAGCAAATATTTTAAAATATGGAAGTCGTTACGGTCAAAAGGATGGTCGTAACAAGATTGATCTTATGAAGGTCATTCATTATGCTATGCTTCTCATTCATTTTGATGGGCATTATTCTCGCACTAACAATGGACTAACTGAATTTCGTTGATTATGAAACTTAAAGAAACTAGCATGAAGCTTTCTAACAAAACACTTAATATTCTCAAAAACTTTTCCGACATTAACCAATCTATTTTGTTTAAGAAAGGTAATGTACTTAGTACTATTTCTGTAATGAAAAATATTCTTGCAGAAGTTCAAGTTGAAGAAGAGTTCCCTAAAGACTTTGGAATTTATGATCTTAATCAATTTCTTAGAACTTTAGATCTTTATCAAAATCCAGAACTTGATTTTAAGGAAGAGTACGCACTCATTCGTGACGGAAAATCTAAGTCAAAGTATTTCTTTGCGGACTCTAATGTTATTGTTACTCCTCCAGAAAATGCAATCAATGTTCCATCAGAAGATGTTTATTTTGATCTTACTACCGAGCAACTAGAAAAGATTCTAAAGGCAGCTGCAGTTTTACATCTACCAGATCTATCTGTTATTGGTCAAGACGGAGTGGTAAAACTGGTTGCAAGAGACAAACGAAATGATACTTCTAATGATTTTTCTATTGTTGTAGGTGAAACAGATCTAAACTTTGTTTTCAATTTTAAAGCTGAAAATATTAAGATTCTTCCTGGATCATATGAAGTCATGATCTCAAAAAAACTCTTATCAAGATTTACTAGTAAAGATCATAAACTAGTTTATTATATTGCTTTAGAACCAGATTCTTCTTTCGAAAATGGTTGAACCTATTTCAAATAAAGTTTCTTGGGGAAGAAATGTTGTAAAATCTTCTCCAGACTTTTTTATTATAGATAACTTTTTAAATCCTATTCACTTTAAAAAGTTTCAAAGTTCTATAAAATCTATGACTCAACCTTGGTCATTTTTAGATAGTATTTCTTCTAGAGATGATTATTTGACTACTGGAAAAAAAACTTCTTATGGATTCAACTTTATTTTTTGTTTAGACGATACATATGTTGAAGTTAAAAACTCAGCATATGTTGGTGCTTTGAATGAACAAGTAAAAAAATATTTTTGTCTCCCAGATTCAACTCAGATTCATAGATCGAATGCATTTATGACTACTTATCGAGGAGAAGAACTTACAACATTCACTCCTCATGTAGATACATTTTTGGAACATTATACATCTATTTTTTATTTGCACTCGACAAATGCACCGACAATATTGTATAATGAAGAGCACTATGATTCTACTCCCTTTAATGGAAAAACTACTATAAAAGAAAAGGTAGATTCCATAGAAAACAGACTTTTGTTTTTTAGAGGAAATATTTTACACTCTGGAACATGTGCTACTGATTCTCCATTTAGAATTGTAATAAACACAAACTACCTTATTTGAAACAAACTAATTTTTATTATGAGCAACACTGATTTTCTTTGGGTTGAATCGTATAGACCCAAAACGATTGATGATTGTATCCTTCCAGATCATATCAAATCAACGTTTAAAGGATTTCTTGATAAGGGAGAAATCCCAAATTTATTGCTTTCTGGTCCTCCTGGTATTGGTAAGACTACAGTAGCAAAAGCACTTTGCAGTGAACTGGGAGTAGATTGTTATGTCATTAATGGATCTGACGAAGGACGATTTTTGGACACGGTACGGAACCAAGCAAAAAACTTTGCTTCGACCGTTTCACTTCAAGGGTCTGGTAAACATAAAGTTATCATTATTGACGAAGCAGATAACACAGGAAACGACGTACAACTCCTTCTACGGGCAAATATTGAGACGTTTTATAACAACTGTAGATTTATCTTCACTTGCAACTATAAAAATAAAATCATCGAACCACTTCACTCAAGATGCGCCGTTGTTGACTTTACTATCAAAGGAAAAGAAAAAGCAAAGTTGGCGGCAGAGTTTTATAAACGCCTTCAAGCAATTTTGCAAGAACAAAATATTGAATATGAAGAAAAAGTTCTAGTTGAACTAGTGAACAAATATTTTCCAGATTGGAGAAGAGTTTTAAATGAATGTCAAAGATATTCTATTGGAGGAAAAATTGACACTGGCATTCTAGCTACATTATCTGATGTTTCAATCAATGAACTTATTAAAAATTTGAAAAATAAAAAGTTCAACGATGTTCGAAAATGGGTTGTCAATAATCTAGATAACGACTCTGAGGTACTTCTTCGACGTATCTATGATGCATTACACACTTCTCTCGAAAATAAAAGTATCCCTGCTGCAGTATTGATTATTGCCAAATATCAATATCAAATTGCTTTTGTTGCAGATCAAGAAATTAATCTATTGGCTGCATTGACAGAACTTATGTGCGAGTGTGAGTTTAAATGAATACCTTATTTGGAAAAACTGATTCTATTCAGATTTATGTTAAAGATCACGGTTGTTTTTTAGATTTTAAACCAGTCATTAGATTTATGACAGTTATACCAGATTATTATGTGTCTATCTATGGTCACATTTATAGTAATAAATCTAAAAAAATATTGACTCATTGTTATAAGTATGAAAGCAACAAAAAAACTAAAGAACGTTTAAAATGTGTTTATGTTAAACTATATGTTGATTTAAATTTACTTAGTCATGAATACGCATATACTAATACTAGCAAAAATAAAGCAAAAATTCATTTAGATATTCATAGAGGAGTTATTGAAGCATGGAAACCTCTAGATGAAAATCCTCCAGTTTCTTATGAAGAATGGAAAGTAACTCCAGAATCTGTTAAAGAAATTGTTAGATCATCGATGATAGTTGATCATATTGATGCCGATCCAACAAATAATCATGTAAGTAATCTTCGTTGGGTTGTATGTAAAGAAAACTCACCACATAGAAAAGGAGATATTTAAAATGAAATCTATTAAGACACCTTTGAGATATCCTGGAGGAAAGTCTCGTGCTTGCGTGAAGATGGATCCTTATTTTCCAGACCTTCGTAACTACGATGAGTTCCGAGAACCTTTTCTGGGTGGAGGTTCTGTGGCAATTCATATCACAAAGAAGTATCCAAACTTAAATATTTGGGTCAATGATCTATATGAACCTTTGGTAAACTTCTGGCAGCAACTTCAGATTTTTGGTGATGATCTAAAAAATGAATTAGTTGATTGTAAAACTGCATATAATACACCAGAACTTGCTGAAGAACTATTTCGTAAATCAAAAGAAAATATTAATGATAAGTCTGAATCTAACTTTAATCGTGCCGTTTCTTTTTATATTGTTAACAAATGTTCCTTTAGTGGTCTCACGGAAAGTTCATCTTTTTCAGCACAAGCAAGTAATTCTAACTTTTCTTTGCGAGGAATCTACAAACTGCCTGAATACTCTAAGTTAATTTCTAAATGGCGTATAACTAATTATTCGTATGATTATTTGATGGATGGAACAAAAGATGCTTTTATGTATCTCGATCCTCCTTATGACATTAAGGATAATCTCTATGGGCGTAAGGGATCAATGCATAAAGGATTTGATCACGATAAGTTTGCTACTGATTGCGATTCTTGTTCTATGGATCAACTGATTAGTTACAACTCAGATCAGTTAGTAAAAACACGTTTTACTGGTGGGAAATGGAATGCAACTGAATTTGATTTAACATATACTATGAGATCTGTGGGAGAATATATGAGAAATCAAAAAACACGTAAAGAACTTTTGCTATTTAACTATGAAATGTCAAGTAAAGTTGTATAAGGCAGGAAAAGTATTTTTTGAAGAAATAATCGCTACAGATTATCAAGATGCAAAAAATGTTGCTCTTGCTCGTAACCCTGGAGCAAAGATTGTAAGTGTCACAGCAGTTTTTAAATAATGGAACTAAAAGATTGGTTAAACTCCATAAACTATGATAAGAAAAATGTTCTGGAAGAAAATCCAGATAACATAAAAGATTATCCTTCATATATCATTAACAGGTGTTTGTCTGGACATATTGATTGCGTTTTATATGCAAATGAAATGAATATGTATCCAAATCTATCAAAGGATATGCAATATCATTTTTATTTAAATTGTATTAGAAAGAAAAAAAGATTTTCTCCTTGGATGAAAAAAGAAAAAATCTCAGATATAGAAGCTATAAAAAAATACTATCATTATAGTGATGAAAAGTCCCATCAAGTTTTAAAAATACTAAATAGTTCACAGATTAACATTATAAAATCTAAACTTGAAATTGGTGGACAAAATGGAAAATAGAATTACTGAACCTCAGGTAAAATGGACTCCTGATATGATGGTTGAAATAACTTTGGGAGAACCAGATGACTTTCTTAAAGTTAGAGAAACACTGACTAGAATTGGCGTTGCTTCTAGAAAAGAAAAGAAGCTGTATCAAAGCGCACATATTCTACATAAACAGGGTAAGTATTACATTACTCATTTTAAAGAACTATTTGCTTTAGATGGTAAAAATACGAACCTTACAGTCAATGACATTCAAAGAAGAAATAGAATTGTTAAACTTCTGTTTGATTGGGGATTGATTGATGTAGTTAAACCAGAATCCATTAATGATATTGCTCCACTAAATCAAATCAAAGTCCTTCCATACAAAGAAAAGAATGAATGGATTTTGGAGCAAAAATATAATATCGGTAAAAAAGTTAAGCAAGAAGACTCATAAATATATTTGAGATCTTTCGTGCGATCTCTACGTAAGTCGGAACACCCTAAAAGAGGTTCGGTTTTACCGATACCTCTTTTTTTTATTTCTTGTATAATTAGTAATGGATGCCGAAAGGGTCCACACAATACAAACTCGCTTTAAAAGGAGCTACAATAATGACTAACCTCACAAGGTATACTGCTGCGGATCTTCCTGCACTGATGGAAAGAATCACGCGCAATAGTATTGGAATGGACGAATATTTTGATCGTCTATTCAATCTTCAGGAGACTACAAAAAATTATCCGCCTTATAATCTCATACAAATAAATAATGTGGAATCGCATTTAGAGATTGCATTAGCAGGATTTAAGAAAGGAGAGGTCAATGTCTTCACGGAGTATGGAAAACTTTTTGTCGAAGGGCAAAAATCAGATACTGAGTCGGACAAGACGTTTATCCACAAGGGACT
>Ga0208019_1001936_pt1 | contig 10710 bp, 26 predicted proteins | sample CB_VirMetaG_5_FD_184540 | JGI IMG/M metagenome (GOLD analysis project Ga0208019, IMG submission 184540) | Freshwater to marine saline gradient viral communities from Chesapeake Bay - CB_1508_1D Viral MetaG (SPAdes) (version 4) | ecosystem: Environmental > Aquatic > Marine > Coastal | place: USA... | reverse complement strand
ATGGAGTAAACTACAACCAGCATGACTGTGAAATTAGATCCACCTCAAGTCAAACATTCCAGAGCCTCTGACGAAAACGACAGAATATGGTTCTATGAAGAATTAGAAGGCGAGATCTTAGACTTCGCTCGTTATGTCAAGCGACACTATGACATCAAATACAATGAGACCTCAAAGGCTCACCTCAAACGAATCGGATCATCCATCAACAATCTAAAAATGGTGAGTGGACTTGGCTTTGGTGATGTGGCAGGAATCTATGATTATTCAGAACCAAATCCCAACAGAACAAAACCTCCCTTGTTCATGACAAAAGAAGAGAATGCTCACTACAAGGCCTACACCGTGGAAGAACGAAAGCAACAATTCCCTAAGAAGCCAAACCGAGAGTTTCTCAAAGAACTGGCTCGTAAATGCTATCGTGGCGAAGTGTTCACATCCAATCAAGTTGAAGACAAATCCCTCTTAGGATCAGTGTTCATGGTGTTTGGACTGATGGATCCAGTTCAATCCAAAGATTTGGCCAAACAGAAACCTGTTCTAATTTATTCTTACATGAAGGATTCAGCAGAAAAGGGCATCAATGGATATCCCTGCTTTTGGTCAGCAGGATTTTTGAATGCTGAGGAAACCAAAATATTTGAATCATATTATTTCGCTATCCGGGAGGCAGTGGATGGCATCTAATAAGATAAGTTTCAAACAGTTCCTTGAAAAACCAGAACCCTATCATGTGGTGGATGTGAAATACGAACATTGGACTCCAGATGTAGAAAAGTCTGTGAGTGAAGTGTTGAGCAATCAGACCACAGGATGGTATTATTCTGCTTCGTCGTTTCATGCCTTTGAGAATGCTGATGATTGTGATCTAGTCAAAGGTGTATTGGGTTGGAAGGAATTACAACAAATTTAAAAGGAGAACAAATGACAAATCTAATTTATGAAGACATCTCTTACACAAGAGATCTAGACACCATGGAACAAAAGTATATCGCAGTTCGCACCATACTTGAACAGAATAAAATTAATTACAACAATCCATTTTTTGGTGATCCATACAAACAAGAAATCAAATGGAACATGAGCCAACAAATCAGAAGGTTTGGACAATACTTTTTTGAAGAAGACGCCATTGCCAAAGCCAAAGAAACCTATATGTATGGCACAGGCATCGCAGACCAAAAAGGATTCGAACACACTACACCTTTGGGTTCTGACAAGTCCACAGAAACCGGAAGATTGAACGAATATTTCAGCAATGATACATCCGTTGATGAATTGTTGTTTTCACCAGTCACAAGAGTTCACAAAGAATTGGATGAAAAACTCAAAGGCAAACTGGTGTATCTCAACGAAGACACCAATCATTTTTTCAAAAGGTATTTGAATGCTGGTTATGATGGTAAAATTTTGACTTGGAAGGGCGATCTAGTCGATATGGAAGCATGGGATTTCAATGATCACATTTCACAGGTGATAAAACCACATCCAGTGTGGGGACATCTTTGGAAAAAATTTGTCATCTAGTCAAAATAAACTTGACATTTTATGGCCGATATAAATATAATAAAAAATAAACCGGCCATAGGAGAATCAATGAACTATACCAAGTATGATGAAGATCAAGTTTCCAACACAGTGGGCAGACTGTATTGGATCTACAAAAACGATTCATTCTATCAACAGAGAATCGCTGATGCAGGTCCATATCAAGGAGCCAATCTCAAAAGACTGAGAGATCTGTGTCCATCTGCTAGAACTGTGATCGATGTGGGCATGAATATCGGAATGAACACCATCGAATATGCCACTTGGGCCAAAACAGTTCATGGGTTTGAACCTACACCGCAAACATATGATATGGCACTCAGAAATATCGATTATGCCAAATCACAAACAGCAGATCATTTCCCCAAAGGTTGGTACAAATTAACTCAAGGGTGGGCATCGATGGTGGTCACAGGCGATATTCATACTCATGATGTTGGCCTTGGCACAGAAGAAAAGGACACCGAAATTGTGATTAGGCCGGACAATGCTGGACACAATCACATCAACAATTTGGATAGACCGAGATGGACTGGCAAAAAATGGATTCCAAGAACTGACAAACACAATAAGGTTGATTATGAAAAGATTCCTGTCAAAATCAAAACACTTGATTCATATGATTTCCAAGATGTTGATATCATCAAGATTGATGTTGAAGGCTTTGAATACGATGTTTTAGAAGGTGCTGTCAAAACTGTGGAAAAATGGAAACCGGTGGTGCAGGTAGAAATGGTGTATGGACAGCCACATAGATTCGGACACACAGTTCATGAAATTTTAGACTACTTTGAATCACGAGACTATGTGATGACTCTATCAGATGGAACAAAAATGCCGTTTGAATGGATTCAGAAAAAACAGGGCAAACAGATGCCAGTCAAGGGCAAAATGGATAGATTTTTTGTTCACAAAGATCATCCCAGTTGGAATAACATTCCAGAACAACCGTTCGAACGATTATTCTCTGTAGAAACCTAATAAAATCAACAATTTTAGCCAGTTGACAGATTACCACAAGAATATATTATAATAGTACAAACAAAGACAACAAGGAGGTCGTTTATGTTAAAAATTTACGAAGACAACAGAGAAATAAACAAGTTCAACGCCGAAGGTGTTGATCCAGGCATCATCTGGACAGAAGCCTGTGTAGCAGGCAAGACAGCAGTAGAAGAATATCATCGTCAATATGGTGAGCCATTATATTGTGGTTTTGGTCATGTGAACATCAGACCCGCTCGTGGCAAGTTCGTGAACTTCCTGAAGAAGGTTGGCGTTGGAGATGTAGGCTACAATGGTGGGTATAATGTTTCCTACTATGACATCATGGATGATCATCCATTATCACACACTCAGTCATTGGATCTCAAAGAGGCTTGTGTGGATGCCTTTGCTCATGTTCTACAGAAATACGGACTTGATGCTTGGGGTGTAGGGAGAGCAGACTAATGGCAACCAGAGCAAGAATTGGCATTGAACTGAAGGACGGAAAAATCCTAACTTCATATTGTCACTATGATGGCTACCTTGCAGGATTAGGCTACAACTTGGTATCAAATTGGATGAACTATGACAAGGTGCTGGAAGCCATTCAATTGGGTGATGCTTCTACCTGGGCACAGACTGTTGGAGTGAAACATTCTTTTTCATATCTTGAACAGGATGCACTGACCAAGGAACAATACGCACTGGCTTTCGATCATATGAACACCTACTATGGCAGAGACCGTGGCGAGCAGGATGTGGGACCACAGACATTTGACAATGAATATCAATACCTCACATTTGGCGATCCAGCAGGTGAAGAATTCAACTACTTGTTCAAGTCTGCTCCAGCCTTTGGTCCAGGTGAAGGCTGTGAATGGTTTTATGTCAAGCGAGGTGCTGGTATGTATCACAGAGGTTTCCAATTGGCAAGATATGATGCCGCCAAAGAGCATCACAAGATGCAGAAACGAGTGGAAGAATTGAAATTACAAGGAGAATTCGTAGGATGAGGATCGCTTCCTATTTCGTGGTGTCATGGTCAATCCATGGCATCTACAAAACCCAAGTATTCACAAGGCGAGACCTGGCAGAAGCCTTTGCTGGCAACAAGGGTCTGGAAGCAGATGTCACTAACATCACTGTGGATCCAATCTACATGGAGCACGCCGTATGAACCCACACATCAAATTCAAAACAAGGTATGTGGATATACCAGGTGTGAACTTGAAAGGTCATCCATTTGTGGGTGTGGCCTATCCATTTGAATCCAAATCTGATCCCAGCAAGACTCATCATGTCCACATCACAGAACAGGGCATCACCTGTGAATGTATTGGTTTTTCGCGTCATGCCAACTGTTGGCATTCTAAAAAGGTAATGAGCAAGATTAGATGAAGACCTGTCCTGATTGCCAATCCTACATCTATGTGGGCACTCACTGTCAAAAATGTGAAGAAGAATTTATATTCAAGTTTGGTTTACAAGCCTCAAGAAACAGGAAAAAAGAACAATCCACAATTGAATGGAAGATTAAACCTAATTCCAACAACTGTGGCAGGAGAAAAGATTGATGGACTATGAACGATTCATCATAACCATGACCATGATACTGATCACAATCATTATGATTGTTTTTATGGTGTCATAAGGTTGACAAAATGACTAGATGTAGTATCATTAAATTAGAAAGAAGAAAGAAGAAGGGAGGCTCTTCTTATGCAGGAGGGACACACGGTGGGATCACAAGATCCTTTTTATTAACACTCAACCACAAGGAGGTTGAACATGACAAAAGATAACATTAACAAAAAAATAGAACAGTATGGAGCCAAGGAGTTCCATCTCTCAGACGCCTTTCTTGGTGCTTCTGTGATGCTGGCAGTGATTGCCCTGTGGATAGCATTTGCGGTGCCACCCAAGGCCACCAAGGCAGAAATTGAATCACTAGAAAATAGAATAGAATGGCTTCAAGAAGAAAATCTTGAAAGAATGAGAGATGTAGCAGACGCCAAAAACAATATTTGGTCAGTTGAAATGGACATCAACGGTTTGAAGAAAGAAATCAAATCATATGACACCAAACTCAAAGCAGAAGCCAACAGAGATCAATTCTTCAAAATGATCGATCGTCTGTTAGAACAAGGCGAAAGAAATGTCGACAGATAACGTCAACATCGTCAAATTGACCTGTGGGTGTGGAAGATCGCCCACAGGCAGATGCATTGGGTGGCATTCACTGCCAGAGGAGACTTACATGGACAAATATAAACAGTGGTTGGCAGACAACTGTCGACAGACCAACATCATCACCAAGGGCGGTTCGGACATTTGGAAATATGAATTCACGTCGTTTGAAGCGGTGGAAAACTTCTTCATTGGAAACATTGATCAATGGAAACGAGAAGGCAAAGCCACCAAGGTGATCGGTCATTCCATACTCGTATTCACCAAATGATCAAACCAAAAATTCTTGCCAACTGCACCTACACACACGAAAAGAATGGCACACAGTTCGACATCGAGTTTGACTTCACCTTTGAGGATGTCCATTCCCAACCATGGCAGTCAAACGATCCCCGTGCCAACAATGGCTATTGGAACAATCTGGATGATAAGGCAAGATTCCACAAGCGAGTTCATGACTTGGTGCATGGCTCTGCCAACGATTATTATTTCAAATCAGATCATCTGCTTGACGTTGAACATGTGGAAGACTGGTGGTGCTATGAAGATGGTGTATGGTGGGAAATCGCTGATGGCACTTGGAAGGACTTTTTAATAGAAGATGTTCACAGATTTATACAAGGAGAAAATGTAAATGGCTAATCATGTAAATTCACAACTTCACTTCATTCGTATGAATGCAAAGGCCAAAGAGAAGTTGGCAATGATCCTAAAATGGAATGAGATGCAATCAGGAAATGGCTCGTTGGAAAACTTCCATGAAATCATGGAACACGCACCCGCGGAGCCTGACTACTCATGGTATCATGATCATGTGGGACCCAAATGGTGCTACTTTGAAGACTATGATTTGGACAGACTGCACTGTGTGTCTGCATGGGGATGGCCCGACAAAGCATATCACTGGTTGATTGGCGAACTGAGAAAAGAAGATCCCTATTTGTTGGCACAGGCCACCTATGAAGATGAAGGACCCAACTTCTACGGTGTGGCAGGATGGGGACCAGCAGGATTTGAAGACTACTACACAGACATGGACGAAGGTGTTGAGTGGTGGAAGAAGAGCAAAGAGTTTGAGTTCATCCAGCCTCATCTTGAAGAAAATGAAGATGGTGAAAGACCAGATGAGTTCTATGAATTGATGTGGGAAGCCATTGGCGAACATCAAGACATCCTCTGGGACATGGACTGTAGAGGCGATGTGGAACTGTATGACGATGATGGCGAACAGGTGGAATATCATGAAGATGGCACACCCAAGAAGGAGGTAAAACCAACATGGCAAGACCAGTAAAACCAACACCTCGGCAGGTGGCAGATAAAATCAGACAAGAGAATATCGCTTGGGGAGGTGCTATTGTTTTGGTGATGTTTTTGATAGGTATATTGTCGTATGCCTTTTAAACCAACCCCGCAAAAGACCTTAAAACAGGAAAAATTATGGCTTATAGACGCCAAACAAGGCGAAGTGACTTATGATGTCTCGAATGATGTGAACGCAGGATGGTGGCACAAAATACCGCATGGTGTTGATACCACAAACACAAAAGCCAAAATGAGAAAAAAATAAATTATAAAATGAGTGTCTCAGATGCAATCAAAAAAACACTTGTTCCGTGGTTAGCAAAACACAAACGAATACCTAAAGAGAGAAAAGGACGATTAGAATATTACTGGAGACCATGGCATTTTCCCACTAAAAGTTCTGCTGATAGACTGATCTACATCAGTGGAGACAGTTGGATGACAGCCGGATATTTTAATAACTTTATCATGGAAACTTGGCCGGATGATTTTATAATCAACAGAGCAAAGGCCGCCACAGGTAATAGAGATATCATCAATATTTTAAAACGAGATATTGATGTTCTCAAAGATATAAGTTTACCAAAAACTCTTTTGATTGTATTTTCTGAAGTAGGTAGAAACATCAACGAAATAGATAGATCTAAATTAGATCAATTTACAACAATTAACGACTACCTTAAAACTGTTCAAAAGAAACAGTGTGAAGAAATATATGATATTGGTAGTGTATTAGATAACTGTCAAATTTTTGTGACAACTGCTTATGTGCCAAATTCGTTCAATGGTAATCCTTCTATAATAGATTTTCTCGACAATCATGGCCATATGCCAACCGAATGTTATAATTTAACATCAAAATTTTATGCTTGGTTTGTAGAACAAAACCTAAAGAAGCCAGAGCAATTAATGAGTGATCTTGATAATCTTGACAGTTATTCTTCTTGGTTGCTGGGACACAAGGATATTGATCATTCTGTTCATATTGTTGGTAATGAATCATATGTCTATCAAAAATTTTTCAAACACTATCTAAACAATGAAAAGTTCTAGATTATCAGAAACTTTTGATCTTAAATCTGAAAACTTAAATGATGAAGATTTACGAACCGGATATGGTTATAATTACCATTGGTTAAGGACGCCAAACGATTTTGAACCAAGACAAAAAATTTTTTATTCAATCGGATGTTCTTGGTTGAAATCTAATTTTTGGTCTAGGGTGGTCAATTATCATTTACCTAAACATTTCCACATCAATAGATCAGTGGGAGGACAGAGCAACTTTGAAATAATCGAGACGCTTCGATATGATGTAGAATATATCACAAAATTTAATTCAGATGTTGTTTTTGTAGTTTCATTGACCGAGCCAGTTAGATGTCAATGGGAACTGAAATACCTCCAACCAAGCCATCAGAAAACTGCAACTGAATATCTAAAAGATTTATTGGAAAACGAATACCTACAGATAAAACAAATAGTAGACAACCAAAAACATTATATCACTACTTCTTTTGTCCCAAATCATTCAAATGATAATCCCATGGTGATGTCTTACTGTAAACCTACCACCCAACAGCCTGCTGATTGCTTTCATGTTCAATCAGGTTTATATCAGTGGTTTCGAGACAGGAACACACTATTCAAATTTGACATCAATCAGGATTTAGACAAGGTCATCGATTGGCGTGGATTCATGCAGAATCACCAACATATGGCTGATCATTACCATCCAAATCATTATTCAGTTTATGAAAATTTTTTAGAAAATATTGAAAAAACTGTTGGTTTTGGTGATTGACAGATACACACCAGGCATTATAATAAAGTCATGAACATAACAGGAATAGTTTCAGGCATATGGATTGCAATGACAGGTGCAGATGATGGCAACATCACTGCTGGCAAGGTGCTAACCACTGCTCAAACCATTTATGCCATTGAACAAAAAACCAAAGCAGGAACATGGGATGAATCGTGGCATGAAGAGTCACATCAACTCATCAAGGATACAATTAGGAGGATACGATATGAACAGTAGTTTCGTTGAACGATTACATTCAAAACTGATGGCTCTGTATGATGAGCGAGAAGAACTGCAATTGGACATTGACATGGCCCAAGGAAACAGGCAGGAAGAATTGGAAGATCAACTGCACGATCTCAATCAATCCATCAGAGAAATTGAGAAACAGATTCGTGAAGAAGAATCCGATCATCTTTCTTACATGAAGGAAGCCATCTAATGAAATTGATCATAGGATTTGCCATTGGCTATTTTGTGGCAACCACACCCATGGGACAGGAGATGCTTCCCACTGTGCAGGCATACTCTGTGTCAGTCCTTGAATGGATAACCAACACCGTAAGGAGCATATAATGAACAAATGGTTTGAACGCAACTTTGGAGAAGGCACAAGATTTGATCTTGACTATGGTAAACTCTTAATCATAGCACTACTGATCTACATTGCCTTTTGGAAATAATGGCAGACGTCAAAATCAAACTGTCAGCAGATGACCTATCACAGGCCATCGGCGAATATCTATACAACAGAGACAAACTGCCCAAGGGCATGGAAGAAGGTTCTGTTGACTTTGCAATGGAGGACGGAGAGTTCGTGATCACAATCTCAAATGATGAGATTCCATCCACGGCTCTGAATTAAACAGTTTCATTCGACCTCCAATCAATGAAAGACTCGGCGGGTACCTATCCTTATACAACCCCGCCCGCCGGGTAAAAGTTTTATCATGTGGCCAAGAATCATATTTGCTCTGTTTCTGTTGGTGATCCTGCCCATCATCGTGCTCACTCAGTTCAAACAGAAACAACAACCCACTGAAATCCTCAATCCCGGCACAACCATCAATGATCATGACGACTGTTTCTCTGTGTGGTGTGGCGATGGATGGAAAAAACGCCAATAAAATCAACCATTTTTTACCAGGTTGACAGATTACCAGATGATCATATTATAATAGTATGAACACACACAAACAAAAAAAGACTCCTCAATTATCACCAGATTGGTCAACAGGCATCTACACAGGCAACGGTGTGGTTGTAGAACCCAAGGCTTATGCCATTTCCTATCAGAACAATCATTCTGATCGTAGAATATTAACCCCTTCATTCACCTCAGTGGAACTGGCACTGGGTTATCTCTACACCATGGTGGAAGGTTGGCATTGGGCGGTGGTCAAGACAGTGCCGATGACCGATCAAACCAGATCAAGGTATTAATTAAGCAGGTTGACACTTTAACAGGGAGAAGTATTATTAATATATGACAACAAACACACAACAATATATCAAAATCACAAAAGGTGAATACGGTAAAACTGTACTCACAGGTGAGGTATTCCCCATGGTGGGCAACTTGGCTCGCAATCCCAAAGGACAATTATATGTCACTGTGGATGGTTCCAAGGTGGCAGTGCCGGGCATTGAACCTCGTAGATGTAGAATCAAGGTGGAATCCCCTCAAGACGTTCAGATTGTTTCTCGTGAAGAATTTGAATCACAGGCTCCACAACTGCCACAAAAGAGCACAAGTGGTAAAACCAAAACTCCTCAAGAGAGATTGGCAGACATCCAACAGAGATTTGACATCCTGGATGACATGGCCAATGCCTGTGCAGAAGGCACTGTGAGAGCATTGATCCTGTCAGGACCTCCAGGTGTGGGTAAATCCTATGGCGTGGTCAAACAACTCGAAAAGGCTAACCTATTCAATACCATACAAAATTCCAAACGATGGGAAGTGGTCAAGGGTGCCACATCCGGTCTTGGTCTCTACAAGAAATTGTATCAGTACTCTGCCAAGGGTTCTGTGATCGTGTTCGATGACTGTGACACAGTTCTATTCGATGACCTATCACTTAATATACTCAAGGCGGCCTTGGACTCAGGCAAGAAGCGAATCATCCAGTGGAACACAGAGTCAAGGGTGTTGGACAGAGAGGGTATTCCTGACAAGTTCGAGTTTGAAGGTGCTGTCATATTCATCACCAATGTGAAGTTCGATGCAGTGAAATCCAAGAAACTGAAAGATCACTTAGAGGCACTGATGTCAAGATGTCACTACATTGATCTCACCATCGATTCTGCCGAGGACAAGTTATTGAGAATTGAACAGGTGATCCAATTGGGTATGCTGAACGAATACCAGTTTGATGATGTCAAACAGGTGGAGCAACAGATTCTGGACTACATGACAGACAACCTCAAGAGAATGAATGAACTGTCATTGAGAATGGCCATCAAGTTGGCAGAACTCATCAAGATGAGACCAGATTCATGGAAGGCAGTGGCAGACGTCACTTGCATCAAGAGAGGATTTTAACATGGCAATAGACAAGAAACTGAAGGCAATCATCAACAATGTGAAGCCAAGAGATGAGTATTCCACTGACCTCATTGAAGGTCGTCAGTGTCAGTATGTGTTCGGCGGACCCGAACAGGCAGATTGGTTCTACTGTGGACACAAGACCATCAAGGCAGGGGTGCCCTACTGTGAAGAACACTATGCTCTCTGTTATCGTGGCACGGCCGCCAAGAGAAAATTGAAAGAACTCCTACCCTCGTAGGGGTGTTTGTTGTGTGAGGGCGGGTCTAAAGGCTCGCCCTTTTTTTATGGGTGCATTAAATACACAAAATGCTCGATTCACTTGAAA
>Ga0208019_1001933_pt1 | contig 10726 bp, 8 predicted proteins | sample CB_VirMetaG_5_FD_184540 | JGI IMG/M metagenome (GOLD analysis project Ga0208019, IMG submission 184540) | Freshwater to marine saline gradient viral communities from Chesapeake Bay - CB_1508_1D Viral MetaG (SPAdes) (version 4) | ecosystem: Environmental > Aquatic > Marine > Coastal | place: USA... | reverse complement strand
TTGCAGAAGAATTACATAGAATAACTAGATTTCCCCATATTAATGCAGATTATATTAGATCAATGTGTAATGATTGGGATTTTAGTATGGAAGGTAGAATAAGACAAGCTAAAAGATTAAGACGTTTGGCTAATGGCTTTGCAAGAAGTATTACAGATTTTGTAGCTCCTACTGAAAAAATAAGAGAGTTATTCAATCCAGATATAATCGTATGGTTAGATACTATAAAAGAAAGTAGGTTTGAAGATACAAATAAAATATTTGAACCCCCCCATTGGTGTCATTATCAGATATGCTCAAAAGATGCAAAACGATGGGCAAAATTAATAGAAAATCACATAAATAATGTATAATAATGCCTATAAGTCAATACTTTGGGGCAATTAATTGAAAGATTTTATTTGGTATCTTAGTCTTGTAGTTGGGGCTTCGTTTTTAATTGTTGTTGTTGAGTATGCTTTTGCTATAGCAACTAAATAAGGAGCAATATGTTAAGTATATTATCAGGTATTTTAGGATTTGCTACATCAGGATTACCAAGTGTACTAGATTTTTTTAAACAAAAAGGTGATCAAAAACATGAACTGGAAATGGCTAGATTGGATATGGAGCGAACTCTCGCTCTCGCCGAAAAGGGATTTGCGTCGCAAGAACGTATTGAAGAGTTTAGAACAGATCAAGTTGAAATGCAAACTTATGCCGAAGAAAGAATGGCAATGTATAAGCATGATGAAAAACTTTCGGAAGGCGCATCCCCTTGGGTTATTAATTTGCGTGCTAGTGTTCGTCCCGTTATCACCTATATTTTTGTTTTTATTGTATTATTTATCGACATAGTAGGTTTGATATGGGCTATAAGGTCTGGCGTAGATTTTGTTACAGCCATAGCTATTATTTTTTCTGATGATGAAATGGCAATTTTTGCTTCTATTATAGGATTTTGGTTTGGTTCAAGACACTGGGAAAAACGTAGGTAATGAAAACATCAGCAACAGGTATAGACCTCATCAAATATTTCGAGGGGGTCAGGTATAGGCCATACATGTGTAGTGGAAATGTGTGGACAGTGGGTTGTGGACATGCATTATATCCTAGGCAACTAGTGATGAATTTAGCAGATAGAAAAGAATATAAATTAAAACCAGAAGATAATAGAATATGGACAATAGAGGAAGTAGATGGACTACTTAAATACGACTTACAACGCTTTGAAGCTGGAGTACTTCGTCTGCTGGGTACTGTGCAACCAAAACAGTCTGAGTTTGATGCTCTTGTCAGCTTTAGCTTTAATCTTGGTTTGGGGACATTTCAAAGATCGACAGTTCGGTCAGCATTTATACGTGGTGATAAAACGCGTGCTGGCGAAGTTCTTTTGAAATATTGTAGAGCAGGAGGTAAAGTGTTAAAAGGATTGCAACGTCGTAGACTAGCAGAACACGCTTTATTAATGCGAGGATAGTATGCCATTATCAAAACTAACATTTAAACCGGGTATTAACAGAGACCAAACTAACTATTCATCAGAAGGTGGTTGGTATGATTGTCAATGGATACGGTTTAGAAATGGATTTCCAGAAAAAATGGGTGGGTGGACTGTAGCTACTATCCAACAATATGTAGGCGACGCAAGAAGTCTTAATTCGTGGGTAACTCAAGATGGTAACTATACTATGCTTGGAGTACTTACTAATAAAAAACAATACGTTAGTGTCGGTACTCAACTCTATGACATTACTCCAATAAGAACTACCTTTTCTACTCCCGATACAGATAATTGCTTTGCTACAACAAACGGTTCAACAACAGTAACAGTTAATATTACAGGTCACGGTGCAGAAAATGGGGCCTATGTTACATTTAGTGGAGCAACAGATGTAGGTGGAATATTAGCTGCTGAGTTAAATAAAGAATTTGAAATCACTTATGTAGATGCTAACTCATTTACTATTACAGTAGCAACAGCAGCAACGTCAACTGTAGCTTCAGGCGGAGGCACAGCGATTGATGCAGCTTTCCAGATTAACGTAGGACCATCAAATTCTACAGCTGGTTTTGGTTGGGGTACTTCAACATGGTCACGGGGTACATGGGGGTCATCATCAACTACAGCCGTATACCTACCTGCTCGTATATTGTTTCAAGAAAACTTTAATAATGATTTGATCTATAACATTATCACTTCAGACATATATTACTGGGCATTTACTTCAGCATTTAATACTCGTGCTGTAAAACTTTCATCAATAGCGGGGGCGGTAGCAGTTCCTCAACAAGTTACTAAAACAATGTTTGCTCCTTCAGGACACTTACTTGCATTAGGCTGTACTCAATATAACGCAGCTGCAGGTGCTCCTGATTATCTTGGTAGCTATGACCCATTAATAATAAGATGGGCTAACGTAGATGCAGATATTGGACCTGAACCAGAAGTATGGCAACCTACAGCTACTAATACAGCTGGATTTTTAAGAGTTAAATCAGGAACTAGAATTCTTACGGGCATTAATGCTAGACAAGAAACATTGATTTTTACAGATAATACATTATCATCATTACAGTTTTTAGGTACACAAGAAGTATTTGGCTTATCTGAACTTGCAACTAACATAACTATTACAGGACCTAATTCAGCTGTAACTGCAAACAACGTTGTATATTGGATGGGTAAAGATAAATTCTATGCTTATTCTGGTCGAGTAGAAACATTACCATGTCCAGTGTCTCGGTATGTATTTGAAAATATAAATTTAGATCAAGGTGAAATATTCTTCGCTTCTTCTATTAATGAATTTAATGAAGTTATATGGTATTACTGTTCTGCAGGAGCCACAGAGATTGATAGATATGTAATCTATAATACAAGTGAAAATATTTGGTACTATGGTCAATTAGAAAGAACTGCATGGATTGATAAAGGCGTTATTGATAATCCTCTTGCTGCATACAATGGATATATTTATAAACATGAAAGTGGTCAAGATGATGGGCAACCTCTTGGAGCCGCTCCAGTAGCATTAACTTCTTATATTCAATCTGCTGATATTGACATTGATGATGGTGATAGATATATGTTAACTAAGAGAGTCATACCTGATGTAACATTTAGAACCTCTACAACAATAAACCCAGTTACAGGAGCAACATTAACTCCAGAAGTTACAATTACAATCGGAGTAAGAAACTTTCCAGGCTCAGCTAACTCAACAAACGATGTTTCAGGTAATACATTATCTAGAGAAGTTATAACTACAGCTACAGTAGACCAATATACAAATCAAGTATTTGTTAGAGCGAGAGGAAGACAAATTAATATGAAAATAGAATCTGATACGCTAGGTACACAATGGCAACTAGGTATGCCTAGAGTAGATGCTAGACCTGATGGTAGGAGAAACTAATGGCACTTAATTCAACAAAAGCGCCTAACTTAGTATTGCCTACTAAAGATTATGTTGTAAATAGTGAAGAACAGTTTAGAAACCAGTTACGTCTATATTTCAATACATTAGATGCAGTAACACAAGGACTATTAGATCCTAATGGTGGATCAGCATTAAGTTTTCCTCACATTGCTGCATCAGACTCAACAGATCAAGTTGCAGGAGGAGATGATACTCCTACAGTTGTTAAATGGAACACATTAGATTCTGGACTTGGGTGGACTCTTAATTCTCCAGGTTCAGCTACAGCACAATACGAGGGTGTCTATACAATTAGATATAGTCTTCAATTTGTTAATACAGCAAATGATATTCACTATGTAGACGTATGGATACAAAAAAACGGAACTGATGTAGATAATTCAGCTTCTAGATTTACTTTAGCAGCTAGAAAAAGTGCTTCAGATTTTACTTTTAATCTTGGATATTCTGAAGCTACGTTTTCAGTAGTTGCTGGAGATGAAATCGAACTTTATTGGGCAACAGACCAAGCTTATGAATCAGGAGTACAGGATGGCATTTATATATTTCACGACGCTGCTCAAACAGTGCCTTATGCTAGACCTGCAATTCCTTCTGCAATAGGCTCAATAACCTTTGTAAGTAGGGCATAATTATGATAATATTCAATATATTAACGGACTAAGCTTATGAGAACAGACAACCTTGCGCAAGGATTAGCTTCTTTAGGTCGAAACGGCGATTCTATGATGGTTCATATGAATCCCGAAGAGGTTCTAGGGCTGCAAAATCTAGCCATACAAAATGGCACATCATTAACAATTAACCCAGATACAGGCATGCCTGAAGCATTCAGCTTGGGCGGCGTATTTAAGTCGTTGATTCCTACTGCTATTGGTGGTGGATTAACTGCTATGGGATTATCTCCATTAGCTGCCGGTCTATTAGTAGGCGGTGGTACAGCATTATTTACTGGCGACCCAATGCAAGGTATATTAGCAGGGTTCGGTGGTTATGGCGGTGGAACTTTAGCTAACAGCATTAAAAACTTTGGTATGAGTCAAGCTGCAGGATTATCTGATGATGCAGCATCTTTTGGTGCAGAAGCTTTAGCAGGCACAGCTGATGATTTAGGTACTAAAGCAGGTTTAGCATCAGGCTTAGACCCAACAGATGTAATGGGTGTAGGAGCACAAAAAGGTTCATTTGGAGTTGATTTAGCTGCAACAGGTGCAGATGATTTAATTGGTGCAGGTCAAACTTTTGGACGTGATGCCTTAGCAGGAACACAAACATTCCCATTACAAGATGGTATTAGAAGTGGAGTACAAGGTTTAGGTAATCAGCCAGGTGTAGGCTTAAATTTATCAGGCACTACAGCAGTACAAACACCAACATTACCAACAGTGCCTCAACCAGTAGGAGCACCTCCATCAAGTATAGATGCATTTAAACAAGGTGTATCAGCTGTAGGTCAAAACCCTATGCAGTTTGCAAAACAAAATGCAGCTGACTTAGCTTTAACAGGTGGTGGAGCCTTATTAGCTGGTGTAGAAGAATCAGACATATATCCTAATATGAATGAGCCATTATATGTAGACCCTGATACTGGAATGTATAGAAATCCTACTACAGGACAATTACAGCTTTCCGGACCTAATACAAGATCATTGAACTTAAATGATCCCTATGGCTATTTAAAAACAGCTAAGACTGGCGGACAAATAAAAGGCTATCAACAAGGTGGGATTACAAGTGTTACACAAAGTCAAGACCCGCATAGACAAGAAGCTGGATATGGTATGAGTCGTTTAGATGATATAGCTAAAAATGCATCAATGACTAGAGCATCTACTATGGGTTATGCAAACGGTGGTATGACAACTGCTGAAATGAATAACTTTGGTAATGTGATGTCAGGAGATATAACAACTCCTGGTAGTTTACCTGTAACACCTGAAGGTGGTTTAAAACAATTACAACAAGCAGCTATGGCTGATGACTTAAGAGAAAGAGCTGGTGACTTAAAAGACTTACCAGTAAAACCAGGAGATGCTAATAACAATATGGCTAAGATATTAGGTGTAGCTATATCATCAGATCCAGGAGCATTTAAAGTTACAACAGCAATGCCTATACAAAAAGCTGAAGCTCCTAGCTTAACTGCATCTGGTGGAGAACAAATGGCAATGGGTGGTAGAGTAGGATATGCTGCTGGAGGTATCGCTGACATAATGGGTAATAAAAATCCTACAAGTTCAATTGCTAATTTAACTGGAACACCTTTAGGTAATAGAAACCCTACTATACCAACACAACTTATTAGTATTGGTTTACTTAAACCAGGCGGATACAAGGCATACGCTGAAGGTGGCATGTCAGACTTAGAAAATGGTAGAATGTTAAATGGTAATGGCGATGGTGTAAGTGATGATATCTCAGCTACTATTGAAGGTGAACAACCAGCAGCATTATCAGATGGTGAATTTGTAGTTCCAGCAAGGATTGTTTCTGAGTTAGGAAATGGTTCATCAGACTCGGGTGCTAAAAAGTTATATGCAATGATTGATAGAATTCAAGCTGCAAGAAAGCAGACTATGGGTACTAAAAAACAATACGCGAAAGATACTAACGCAGAAAGGTATTTACCTGCTTGAGTAAAGTAGAAGTTGTACACCCAAATCATATAATACATGTTTGGGATAGAGTAAAAGGTTATATAGAAGCTGGACTAAAAAGGTCTGGTGGAGAATATGAAGCAGAACACCTTAAAGTATATTTACAACAGGGTGCACAAAATTTATTAGTGGCTGTAGATGGAGAAGAAATTCATGGGGCTGCTACTATAGAATGGACTAACTTTCCGAATGAAAGAGTCGCATTTGTTACTGCGATTGGTGGTAAAATGTTAGCAGACAAAGACATTTGGAAACAATTTGAAAATTGGGTCATCTTAAATGGTGGCACTACAATAAGAGGAAATGCTTTTGAGTCGGTGGCTAGATTATGGAAAAAAGCTTTTGGAGTTGAATCTAGATATATCGTTGTGGAGAAAAAATTAAAATGATTAACATATTTAAACTATTTAAAATACTTATTGGTTTAGACCAAGACTTCTTCACGTTCTGGGGCGGCGGAGGTAGTAAAGGAGGAGGAGGAGGAGGTACAACTACGTCTACATCTACAACTACAAACTTACCTGAATATGCAAAACCATTCTACGAAGAGCTATTAAAACAATCTGGCCGAGCAGTTTATCAAACAGACGCAAATGGTAATGTTGTTGGGGTTCAACCATATCAACAATACGCTGGTCAACGTGTAGCAGGGTTTACTCCAGAACAACAAGCAGTTCAGACGCAAGTAGCAGGTATGACTGATCCAACTCAGTTTGCTCAAGCACAACAAGGACTTACAGGTGTAGGACAAATAGCGGGAGCAGGAACGACTGCAGGATTATCTCAAGCATTTGGTTATCAGCCAGGTGCAATTACTCCACAACAAGTTTCTACGGGTACATTTGGTACAGCTCAAGCTCAGCAATATATGAACCCATATATGCAAGCGGTCGTAGATATTGAAAAGCGCGAAGCTCAAAAACAAGCTAACATAGCTAAATCTGCAGGTGCTATGGGGTCTATTAATCGAGGTACATTTGGTGGTGCTAGACAAGCATTGATTCAATCAGAAGCTGATAGAAACTTACAACAACAATTAGCCGATATTCAATCTCGTGGTGGTCAAACAGCATTTAATCAGGCATTACAAGCGTTCCAAGCAGATCAAGCAAGAGGCCTTACAGCACAACAAGCTAACCAAGCAGCGGCTTTACAAGCAGCTCAATTAGGTCAACAAGGTCAACAGTTTGCGGCAGGTTTAGGTCGTGACATTGGATTAGCTGGTCTACAAACAGGATTACAAGGTGCTCAAGCAATGGGCGCATTAGGAGCAACACAACAAGCTACAGCTCTAGATAGATTAAAATCACAGGCAGCGTCTGCAGCAGAACAACAAGCTCTTAATCAAGAACAAGCAAACGTTGCTTATCAACAGTTTAGAGAAGCTCAAGAATATCCATTACGACTACTCGAATATCAATCTAACATTTTACGTGGTAATGCAGGTGCTCTTGGTTCAACTCAAGTGGCTTATGCTCCTGCACCGAGCTTAGCTTCGCAACTAGGAGGTCTTGGTTTAGCAGGACTTGGTTTATACAATATTCTAGGTAAAGCATAATGAACATCGAACAAATGAAAGCAGCCATAAGTGGCATGCCTATTCCTAAACTAGTAGAAATGTATCCTGCAGCGACAGCTGACCAGAAGTTTTTAATCTTAGGCGAAATTGACAGTCAGAAGAAAATGATGGCTGAACAAGCTGCTAACAATACTCCTGAAGGTTCAGTAGAACAAGATATTATGCGAGAAGCTACAGGTATTGCTGCAGCTCAGAATATGATGAATAGACCTGTCTCTGAAATGGAAATGGCATCAAGATTTGCAGGTATACCATCACAACTACCAGAAAATCAACCTGAAATGGCACCAGAAGAATTAATGGCTGCAGGCGGAGTTGCATCTTTAGATGCAGGTAGAATGGACTTAGCAGAAGGCGGTATTATTGCATTCCAAGCAGGTGGAGGTGTAGGTAGAATTCCCTCATATGCTACAACAGATATTAGAGGTGGCTTATTGCCTGAAAGACCAACAGGGTTCTTTGGTTTTGGTGAAGTTAACCCAGTAGGTATGATGGACCCTGTACTAGGATCTCTTAATATGAACAGATATTTTGAGCTAAAGAAAAAACAACAAGGTGTAGGATTTAATGAAGAGCCTCTTACTCCAGCAGAAGCTAGTGAAATAAATTTAATAGAAAAACAATTAGCTGAAGCTAAAAAAGAAAAAGTTCCAGAGGTAGAAATTCCTAAATTAAAAGACATACAAGTTAAAGATAAAAAACCTGAAACTGAAATTATTACTGAAGCACCAAAATCAATATTTGAATCTAGTCGTGCACCTGATTTAGATCAGATGTTTAAAGAAGAAGACTTAACAGGTAGAGCTGAAAGTGAAGCTGAAAGATTTAAAGCAATGCTAGGCGAAGATGAAGTAACAAAAGAAGCAAGGGAAAGATTAGCTAAACGTGAAGATAGAATTAAAGAACGAGAAGGCGCCTTAACAGGTGAATCTTTAGCTGAAGCAGGGTTTGCAATGATGCAGTCACAAAGTCCATTCTTCTTACAAGCAGCAGGTGAAGCAGGTACAAGAGGACTTAAAGCTTATACTGAAGGTAAACGAGAAATTAATAAACTCAGAGATGTGTCAGATCAGTTAAGTATGGATATCAACAAAGTTGAAAGAGCTGAAAAAACAGCAGCAGCTAAATTTGGTTTAGAGAGTGAAGAAAGAAGACGAGCAACGAATGAGAAGAATCGTCTTGAAAAAGATAAAGCAAAAATTGATATGTATAAAACTGATATTGCAACTAACCTTGCTGAAAGAAAAATTGCAGCGACAGAAAAATACTATGAATCTTTATCAGGTAATTCTAAAGCTAGAATGGCAGAAACTATTAGAAAAGCTAAATTATCAGTCATGGAAAGCGAAGAATATAGACAAGCACGTAGACAACTTGAAAAGAAATATGGCGGTAGAACTGATGATATTAACTACCAAAGAGAAGCTCAAACACTATATAATACGTTTTTAAGTATGATGTTGCCTGATGTAGCCTACGGGGATGACACCAGCAATAACACAAACATTTTATCCGCTGACGATTTATTAGGCGATATATAAGAGAATCTTATGATTATTAACTTACCTAAACTTGGGAATGTTAAGTTTAGAGATGACATCTCGGAAGAAGAGTTTAGGTCTCAGGTCTCTGCGCTCGCAAAAAAATATGATTTTGAAAAAGAATTACGTCCGGACTATGGTCCAATAGAAGGTTTCACACGAGGTGTCTCTCGTGGATTTCAAAGATTAGGTTCAACATTTGGTGATGTACTACCAGCTATGGTAGGTAGCGCTGTTGGTGCAGATGAATATGCTAAACGCCAAATGGAAGAAGCTAGACAAACTGAAGAAGATATTCAAAGAGCTAACCCTCCAGAGTTTGAATCATTTAAACAAGTAGAAGATGTAGGCACTGCAGTAGGGTTTTTAGGCGAAACTGTAGGTGAACAAGTATCTAATTTATTATCTATTATTGGTCCTGGTTTAGGTGGTAGAGTTGCAGGTGGAGTTCTTACTAAAGCAGCAGCTAGAAAATATGCATTAGATAAAGGTGCAAAAGCAGAAGCTGCAGAAAGATTTGCAGATATAGCTGCTAAATCAGGTAAAGCAACGGGTCAAAATGTTGGGTTATTTTTAGGTTCTTATTCTCTCAACGCTCCAGAAGTATTTCAAAATATATATGAAGAAACAGGAAAGTTAGAGCCTGCTGTAGCAGGTTTATTTAGTATTGGCTCAGCTGCTCTTGATTCTATATTACCAGCGTCTATTTTAAAATCTATAACAGGACCTCAAAAGATAGGTATTGTAGAAGCCATACTTAGAAAATCTGGAATGGATGCAGGGATTGCTAGAAAAACTGCAGCTAATTTAATGGTAGGCGTAGGAGGAGAAGGTCTTACTGAAGGAGCTCAAGAAGCTATAAGCATATCAGCAGAGAAATTCGTAGCTGAAAATCCTCAAATATTTGATTCAAAAGACTTTGATAGAATTATGGAGTCTGCAGTTCGTGGTGCTGTTGCAGGCGGAACATTTAAAGGTGTTACAGGAATACCTCAAGGCATCAGTGAAAAAAGAGCTGTAAAAGAAGGCACGGAAGAGTTTTTAGCTCAACAAGAAATACAAAAAGAAAATGAAGCTGAAAGAGCGAATAGAAAATTTGAACGAGATATTTTAAATCTTAACCTTGAAGAAACTGATCCTTTAGAAAGACAAAAAAGAGCTGAAGAAATATCTCAAACATTTAATAAAGAGTATTTAGATAAGATTGATGAAATCAATGAAACTGTAGCTAATCAAGAAGCTGTAATAGAACAACAAAAATTAAAAGATGAATTAAATCAAAAACTAAAAACAGTTGAAGGTGTAGATGACATTATAGCTAATATGGATACATATTTTGGTGATTATTCTAAAGCTCAACAAAACACAATTAGAGAAGATTTAAAACGCTATAAATCTGGTACTGGTAAATATAAAGGTGCTGGATTAAGAGATAATGTACAAAAAGAATATGAAGAAGTATTTGCTGACGTTGAGCCTACATCACCTGATATACTAACCTCTCAAAAATTAAAAGAAGACTTTGGA